>Ga0056128_1000130_pt1 | contig 49409 bp, 28 predicted proteins | sample WorMetLIZISLAND2_FD_71113 | JGI IMG/M metagenome (GOLD analysis project Ga0056128, IMG submission 71113) | Marine gutless worms symbiont microbial communities from Max Planck institute for Marine Microbiology, Germany - Olavius geniculatus... ... | reverse complement strand
TGTAGCAGCAAACGTCTCCTCGTGCATTTTAAAGACAATGCTATATACGGTAAAATCGTTTTATAGTATCACATTCTTCAATTAACTGCTTGCAAAATGGTACAAAAGTTGCGTTAAATATGATAACTATGATCGACGGTTAGCTAACAGCCCGATGTTGGCCAGTTAATTTGACGGCCATTTTGACCATTGGTTAGTGCAACGAGAAACGCGAGTTATGCAAATCTGTCAGTTAACACTAACTTGACCGGCCAGTTAAGATCCAGAAACTGGCCTTTAGTAATGCCTAGTTAAACATCTACACCATACTGATCTTGACCAAACAACATGCCATGTAATATATTTATCACATACATTAATCCAAAAGCAATCAATTATTCTTAACTCGGTGCTATACTGACCAATGCTTTGGTGGCCACATTCTTAGCACAGTAATTGTAGATGTTTTCTATGTGCTTTACTGCCTGGACACAACAGAAACAGTCAAAAATTTCACCTGTAATATCCCTAACATTTACCCATTTAACATTTATATTACTTCTCAACAGTTCAGACCTTTCCTATAAAGACGCTCTACAGCACTACTGGGTACCACTTAGCTGGACAACGATAAAAATTACGTAAGTACAGCCATCTGTTATGCTAAACTAATATCAGGGTTGTTAACAATACTTTTAAAAGTATTGGCAATATAACAATAGGAATACCAATGTTTTAAAAGTATTGCAATACTTTGTCAATATTTTTATACATGTAGCATTGCTGTACTTTCACCGTTTTGTACCACATCAACAATGTCAGCAGTCAATTACGTGGTAGCACATCTTCATAATGAAAGACTAGTTCATAATGACTATAATTCACTAAGTTCACTTCAAAACTAAACAGGTAACTCAGTTAAAAAAATACACATTAAAATGACATTAGTCGAGTTAAAAAGTAAAAAGTGCAAAATGCCATGCACTTCACTGGATGAAGAAATGTCAAGTTAAATAAATAAACATAGAGCGTACATCAAGTAGAGGCATGCCAGGTGCAGGTACAATGAGAAATTCCTTCACACATCTCAACTTGCCAGCAACGTTCTTCCCAGATGCCAGTATTGTCACCATTGGCAACGGCATTCGAAATGACTCCGGAGGCTAATCATTAACCACACAACAAACAGAAATAAGCACCTACTTCACTGTTAAAAACAAAGATTGTGCATAAAAGTTTGCTAAAAACTGTTTAGATATTACAGCAGTAACATAAAATAAACTAATAATAATATTGTTCAGATAAAATTTCAAAATCTACATTGTCATTGTAACCATCCTGGAATGGTGACTTACAGGCCTAGTCTATGCAACTAATGCATCATGCAGTGCGCCTATTTACATCCCAGTTTTTGCTGGTACTCATTGCACCTAACCATGGAAGGATGGCCAGGCTGAGTTGGCCTGGGTGGTTGGTTACACACCACGATAGCCTGCCAACCATTGTCTAACCAGGCCTGGCATTGACTAACTTCCCTGATGAGACCAATGACATTACCAACCAAGCCAAACCACGAAATGTATTATAATGCAATAGAAATGAAGAGTCTGTGGATCACAGGATTAGGCTGATGCAGTAAGTGAATACATGTGATCATAAACTGACTGTCTCACTGTGGCAGACTGCAATGTGCTCGTAGAGCTGACGACTGGTGACGAACGCCCCAGCTTTGCACACAGCCTGTGATACAGCTGAGGCGGCCTCACAGCCAGGCACTAACACCTCGGCCGGCTCATCAGGTATAACCACCACTGCTGCAGCTTTGCCTTTGCCCCTTCACCGCAAACAACAGTCGCATCACAGGCATAACTAAATTAGCACAGTAACTGATTACTGTTACTATTATTACCAACAGTAACTGCAGAATGCAGAAGGTATAAAAAAGTGGGATGGTCGATGGCAAACCGAGGGTGAAAGCAGCCCCACTCCTCAGCTGTGGGATCTTGTTGGAGTGTCACCCCCCCCAAAAAAAACCCAGAAAATGTCAGTGCAAAATTCTGGGGGTAAAATATGCATTTATAAAACTCCAGGGTATAAGAAAACTTTTTAAAACACAGATACAATTTGATGATATCAGCTGGTCATCAAAACTGAGAAGGAAAACTGACGATTTTCCAACCTATTGTCAAAGGTTAAATGGAATTCTCTGTCCCTTCCATAAGGGTCTGATCACTACTAAAACACTGCTACAGCCAGGGCCAGGTACTACTAATACTTTAGCCAGTTCTTTGAGTTCACTACCTATACTTCTTTGCTCTTTCGTCACAAACGATGCCATGGCTTCAGATGCATATTATAGTGATTTCTACCACTACCAGCGAATTACTTACTGGCAATACTATTTTTGTTTGGACATTGACCTACGTGGCCTACTTTGCCTGCATTTCTCCAGGATAAGCCTGCTACTCTAGTAGTTAATCTATCTACCTAACAGCTTAATCAGAGTGCACTAAATGTGACAGATAGACAAATGATAGATAGACCATGCTATGGAAACAGTCACCACCACACTAGATGGCATAGAATGTCTTCTGCAGTGGTGGTTCTAGCCCGCAATATCTGAGGGGCACGGCCCTATGGCGAGCTCAGTAGCACAAGCCTATAATGAGGGTCTGGGAGCAGAGCCCCCAGTGGGGTCCAGGGGCAGAGCCCCTGGTCAGGAGGTCAGGGGGCAAAGCCCCCCTAAAACTGAAGCACTTTTGGTTTTCAGACTTTCAATGAAAGCCGCAAATTTGCCTACTTTTCTAAAATTTGGAAATGCAAATAAATCACATACTATTGTTATCTTTGCAAAATAATTATGGGTGGCCATGAAACTGAAAGGGGGCTGCAGCAAAACTAGGGGGCTGCAGCAAAACTAGGGGGCTGTGCCCTCCAGCCCCGGCCTAAAAACCGCCACTGGTCTTCTGATATTACTGATGTGATAACAATATAGGCTTAACCGAAAATTATACCAAAAACTAAAAATTTGTGGCAGGGCCTAATGTGAGATTGCCTGGTGTTGTAAGTCTGATTGTCTTGGTCCACTGCTAATTCGTCAAATGTGGTAAAATGCCTCTCCCTCCAAAACCCCTTAACAGATCTTGCTGAAATTTGGTTTCAATTCATTCAGGGTAAAGATTATCTTACCCCCAGATTTTCATCTTGGCCTACTGTCGGTTTTCAGAGAAATAAAAAAAAGAAAAAATAAAAAAATAACAAAGCAAAAACACAGGGCCTCAGATTAATTAATATGTCAGGTGGCCTAGCAACACAACAAATAAATAAGTCTGCAAGTGGTACTCACTTTTCGGGTTTTGCAGGCAGTGCAGGAGGAGTCTTCTTTCCCTTGGTTGGGGATTCTGCAGCCACTGCCACCTCTGCTTCAGCTGCCTTCATCGCTTCTGCTTCAGATGCTTGCTGCTGTTCCTCTTGCAGCCGACTGAAAAACTCACTGCAACAATGACAATTATATCTTTGAATCCCAGGGCTTCTTGCTACTTTGCTACAACCTAGCTTTTAAACTGCGATGTCTCACGATGGCCATTTTTCATGTTGTCGTTTCTCACATTGTCGTTTTTCACGTGGGAAGAATCAGGGTTTAGGTTAAAGTTAACCCAAGATTAGGTCCAGTTTTAGTCACCACATGTTAGTTGTTCTGAGTTTGGTCAGGGCAGCAGAGTTAGGGTCAGTTAGCCAGAGTTAGGGCTAGTTTCAGACAGAAAATGTCCACATGGAAAGAAAGCATCAGTTTATACACTTGCTAACGCCATTAGCAAGTGTATAAACTGATGTTTTGTACATTTATCAGTATCAGTGGCACACACCAGCTTATGTGCCACAGAGTTGATGGGCTTGTCAATAATACTGTGCACTATATAAATTTACTTACTTGTAGGCGTAGTGTACAACCGGATGCCAGCCTACGAACGGCGTCGGGTCTAGATAATCGCAGCACACTCTCTTTCTCTCTTATGCTATTGTATTTTCTGTCTGATCTCCACAATGCTAAGCCCAACGCCGTCCGTAGACATACTTACTTATTTAAAAGCCAGGGAGATTGCTTTTGTGACCGTCAGTCGAACATTTTAGTTCTGCTTACAACACTAAGTGCAAACTGCAGTGCAAACAAGTGGACAAATAAAGGAAGTTAAGTACACTATCAGACTGAAAAAAAAGCCTTAGCAATCGGAAAAGGCACTGGCCTTGACTTTGAACACAAAGTCCCCAAATTAACACAACTAGTGATTACATGAGCATGTCATCGTGCTGTTGCTGGTCCTGAGCCAATGCACCGCTGACTCTCTCCGATATTGTACTAGCAACGAATGCCACTGCAGCATCAATAGATGCATTGCAACGACCATCGGCTTCATCCTTTTCATCCGCAGAGAAAATACTCGCAGCCACCGACGTCGCTATCAGCTGAAACGCACATTATCACGACTCACTAATAAGTAAGTAAATAAGTTTTTATCATTTCAGCAGTTGGAGTACTGCTAGATTACACCACATGTACATATTATGCCTGACACAATAATGTACAACATGAAATGAAAAAAACAAGCAGCAACATTTCAGTAAAAGAATAATGAAAAAATATGGAAAAAATATACCATGTAATGATGAAATATTTAATATCTGATAACTGAAAGAAAATGCACAAAAAATTAAAAAAAACAATAGGAGATAAAAAAAACTCAAGACAATTACCAAATGCCCTTAAACAAATGCTTCGATGTTAACTGTTATATCAGCTTAAACAGCAAGTGGATCAAATAGATAGATTTTGCTTCAAACAGTGGGTAGAATGACGTTTACCTTTTTAACGTTTTTAATACTGCAGTAGATGTCAACTTGCAGGGCTGAATGACATCTACTGTCCAATACAGCTCGACTTTGCAACTAGCACATTAACACATTACAACACGTATATTATGTTCTGTTTTCTTAAAGACATGATGCTTATATATCAACTGGTTAAGTAAAATACATTTATGCAGGCCATATATGTCACAAATGAATCAAAAACAGACTTATAATAACAGAATCTGGTTGTGTTCCTGACTACTGGTATAAGAGGTAAAAACAGTTCACTTTTTGACATAAGCTTAAAAGTGCTATGAAACTTAGCAGATAATACAGCCACAAGAATAAATTCAGATTAAATGTAACACTGGCATTATCACAGAAAGACATTTAAATGCAGTAACAGCAATTTTATATGCACAGAATCAAGCCAACCAAGTGACATTTTTATTGAGTGAGTAAAACATACCATAAAGAATTACAAAATTGCTTACTATGTTCAAAGTATTTAACTGGATGATGACATTAAAAATAAAAATAATAAAATATTCAAGCACTTGCTTTGCTATAACTATTTAAATAAAAAAACATCTAAAAATGCACAACACTGAAAACTAAAAATCAGTATAGTAGAATGCACGTCTGTCACAAACAATCTTACCTCAGATATAACAGGCTCTTTGGCAAAATTCTCAAAATAGTTTGCCTACAATAAAAAAACAAAGAAAACATTACCGAATGATATAATGGTTAGTAACTAAAGCTGTCAAAGCGTTAATTTTTTTACGCATTAATTAATGCATTATTAACGCACCCAGGCCCGTCAAGAGAGTAAGTAGGGGGTAAGCTACCCCGGGCCCAGTGACATTTGGAGGCCCCACCTGGAGAATATAAAAAGTTATGCACATTTTAAAGTGTATAATCAACATGATTTCCATAGTTTAACAAAATATTTCAACTTTTCCTTTGCAGAATTTAGTTTAATTTAGGTCACGAATAATGCACAAATGTTTGTAAGTCATGAACTCACACAGCATAGCGTTCAGTAAAGCAATTGCAGAGCATAAACCTTTGCTGCATATTTAACAAACTCTCAGTATGCCTACACGCTTAAGTGACTTTTGGTAAATGTTTCTACTTTTAATATGCCAAATGAGCAGTGCAATGAATAAAAAATGAATAACAAAGCAAACAGTCAATAGCTATTTTTCGAATTGAGTTGATGCAGGTGCACTGTAAATAAATTTATCGTTACATAAGAATCACTAGCACAGGACGCGTACCAAATGACCAAATACATCTTCCGGTTTGTCGTAGAACATCGCATTCAGTACTTCTTCCATTTTCGTCAGTACACCATCGCCATCGCCTCCAGTGGCATAATAGGCTTTTGCTCTTTGCTTCATTTCATGCATTCTCAGTTTTTCGTCTTTGAAATCTTTGAAGTCATCCATTGTCAACAACACTAACGAAACGGTCAATCGAAAAATCCAATAATACAACAGGAAACTACTCTATTTGTACAAATAAAAAACCACAGTAGTAAAACAGTTTCTATGACAACAGTCTTCAAAGAATATATAATCATATAATACTTCTGTAGGGCTGCGCGAATTAAGCACTTTGCACTTTTAAAAATTCGCTTACATTATCTTGACAACGACGTTAAACTTTTTCTGCGCAATTATTATACTTGTCACTGTGCAAACAAGATTACTCGACAGCCCCCAAAAGTCGATTGGGTTCGACTACTTGAGTAACTCGACTTGGGCATTGAAACTTTTGATTGAAAATCGAGCTGCTAAGCTAAAGTATGAAACTTGCGGCCTGTTAGTTTAGCAACTATCCGTAACCCATGTATGTAAATAAAGTGAAAATTGTTGTTATTTTGTAGTGTTATTTTCTCATATGACTTGATTGCTGTGGGGTTTGTGGTTATAGTTATGTCTATGTTTGTTTTTTTTTGCGTTGAATTCGTACGGAGACCGATTCTGCTTAGTGCTTATTCATGAGTGAAAGTCCGATATTTGCGAAGTTATTTAGGAGGACGACTCGGTGTTTGTGTTTTTTTTGTTTGTGTGTGTTTAGCGGCCTGCAACATTTCGTACTTACTTCTCTCATGAACTAAGAACATTCAGCAACAACTACGGAGTCATGATCATGTAAGCATGTAACCATAGCCGATAGCCGATACGACTGTCACTGTGATTAACCATACCGGATGACAGCCTCTCTAGCAAAAAATTTTGTGGATATCTTTGATGTCGTCGTATGTGGTGAGGTAGTGCGGCCTAGTAGGTTGGAGCAGAGGACAAGCAAGATGGCAGTCGTTTTAAAGTAATGTGGCACAGTGATAATTAAAGTCACTTATTTTGGCATTAATAAACATTGTACATTATTGGTTTAAGACACACCAGCAGAATGTTAGTAAACAGGTTGGAATGCTGTTTTTGTCAGGCATGTTCATCCATGCCATTGGCAGGTAACATTGTGATGCTTCGTAGCTCTATGATGGGTTTCTCATAAAAAGCTGTATGCAGCCTTTAATATATGTTGTCAGGAAGCGAGCAGCAGCTAAGAAGCTGATCGAGCGCTACTATGTCCAGCTGACATCGGGCTGTGGTGAGGTACAATGCAGCAATGACCTCTGTGCCTCGTGTCAGTGCTTTCGGTTCTCAGGTCTTGACAGCAACGCTGCCGCAGCCAAGGCACTGGAGCTGTTCCAGAGCCGGTCACGCCTCTGCGGCGAAACCGTCAACAAGGTTAGAAAACGGTTCAAGAATTTTATTAAGGTGTGGAATACGTCTGATGAAGTGGTATCAGTTAGTGGTGTCTGCAGTTTTAACATTAGACACTTTGATGGGTTTGATGTGGCCTTGATTTGCATTGCAATTGAAAAGTTGACATGTAGCATCAGAAGTCATGCTGTAGTTATAGCATTAGTTTAGTTTTTGTTGTAACTCATGTTTAAAATGTATATGTTGGACGGAACAAAACGCATTTGGCTTGCTTCCGATATTCATTGATGATGAGGATGATGCAGGTTGCCAAGGAGAGCGGCGATCAGCAGACGAATGCAGCGTCAGCCAATGATGATGATGAGAATGATGTCAGTGCCAAAGCAGGCAATTCCGCTGCTGTACCCGGCCAGTCAGCCGATGACACCAGCAGCAGCAGTCTATCTACTAGTCACGATTTGGTAGCATCTACCAGCACTGCTTCCAAGTCTCAGTCGATTGGTATATGCTTCATTTAACTGCATACAATACAGTATTTACTAAATGGTGTGGTGTGTGTGTGTGTGCTTAATATGCCGGGCCCAGTTAGTAGGGGGACCGGGGTGAGGGGAAATTGGCGCTGCATCGCTGACTGTCTGCAGATAAGTAAACTATCTCCGTATACATTGTGTCTCAAAAAACATCCCCAACATTTTTGATTATCAGATTTTCAACATTTTTGGTACAAATATTCCCGAGACAACTGGCCATCAAATGACCATTAATTTTTTCACCTCACTTAATATTTCGTTGGTTCTGTTTTACCCAGGTAGTGCAGGAACAGACATTACTTTTTTATCCAATGCGGTATGATTACTTAATCAACATAACTCATAAAACATATTTTGTTTAGTTCAACATATTTTGTGCAGTAAAACTGCTTGAAATGCCAGCCCATTGTGCGAACATAAGCATGGAGATGCTTTCTCTATTCGTTGACAACAGTATCGATAATGTTCTGCATTAGACCAATCCAGGCTTTACTAGTCGCATCTTGAGTTCGTAAACATTCCTGAACGTTATCTGGTAAAGACACTGCTGCATGACAGTCAAGTTTTTCAATAGATCGGCTGTTGCGGCCAACAGATTTGGATAGATAAAATTTATTGATGTTTTTTTTTCAGTAATTTCAACATGTATTATGCTTGGTCTTGGTCATTAAACCACTGGGGTAAAAGTTAGGAAAATGTGTGGCATGGAAATTTGTTATCAGTTTTCTTGAAATATCAACATACAGCATGTTTTGCCATTTTGCCTTCAAAAATACTGCAGTGAATTAGTGACTGACAGTGTGCTTTTGTGTTTGAATGTTTGGCAGCAGAACTAGAATATCTAACCGAGCAGCGTCTGAATGATGTAATCGAGTCGTGTCGACAGTCAGGTGTCTGGGCTAAGCTGGTCCATGTCATTGGTTCAGTGTTTATAGACCCCGAGGCTCTGATGTACAGCTTCATCAAAGGCAGCAGCTCCATGGACCACAATGCACCAGTGTCACCGACATGTGAAGAAGATGTGATGATGGTTGATACCAGCAAAGACCACGATGCTATGGTTAATGTTTGAGTATTCTGTATTTAAAAGTCAAGGGCCTAATTTTCCAAATTTCCTAGGAATTTTTTTGCAACATTTTCTAAGGTTCCTCCTAGGTTCAGCAATTTATGATTTTTTAAGTAATTCTTAGGAATTGATTTCCTTTAAGTCGTCTTAGAAGCATTCTGTGTCTCGTCTCTGTATCACGGGTGTCCTTGGCCTCTGACTTGCCAGGCAAAGAAAAATTTTCCTTATTTAAAACTAAGTGTCATATTGACTAAGTTTGCTCTGAAGTGAGGATTCTGTTGAACAGTTAGACGTCAATGATGCAGTTGCAGTATGGAGCTTTCTGCTGTCTTCACTTGGCACTGGTTGATTGTGCATGTTATGTGTGTATGTTACCAACTTTTTTCAGCAAAGCACTGCACTTCGGTTAGAACAATACCAAAAAAGCCACCCAATACCCAATACACAATATTATTGGGTCCTGCCGATACAAGTGCCCAATACCAATACTGATACTCGTCAGATCAGTGGCCTGCCATCACAAGCTGCTGCACTGTCAGGGCTAGACATGGGACGTAAAGCACTTTGTTGTGCACACTGTGTTAAAGTAACGAATGTAATGTAATCTGTTTGCTTTCTTTTGCGACTCCATGCACTCGCCCACCTTTCGATACCATCAACCGTGCAGTGTCGTTTCTCACTCTCTGTCCATTGCCTCTCAGCTTATGCATGCTGTGGTGTATGCTGTGCCAGGAATAAGACAGCCACGTTTGATCCTCATGGCTGTGCACAGTACTAGACTGCATCATTATTCTAGCTATTAAAATTTCCACACGGTTCCTCTGTCAAGTGGGAACAAACAGTAATACTGTGGGAAAGTGTTAACACTGACCCGAGGCTTCTCATGACCACCCACACACTGCCATGGCAGCGTGCCTTGCCCCTATCCTCTCCTCCTCTCCCCTCCATCCCACACTCAGTGGATGCTGTGACTGGACAGACATGGGCAGCGACCCATTGTATGTGGTAGAACAAAGATTCATGCATTTCTTTTTTATTTTTCTTGTGCTAAGTTATATGTAAGTTGGCTATAGTACCACGGATTGTGCTTGAATCAATGATAGATTGATATACATGTTAGTGAGTAAATAAAATGTGAATTTATATAGCACAGAACGCAGCCTGTGCATGTGACGTGATCACAAGTCGTCAATGTCCCCAGGTCATTTGCCTTGTGGCTGCTCTACTGCATTGGTGCTTTGCCTGCTTCTAACACAGATGACAATTCAGATGATGACGTCAACGTTGACGATGGCATTATTTTTTACCATAACTTTTTCGCATCTTTCATCAATGCACGATATTCGTCAAGGTGATTTTTTAAGATGCATCTGTAAGTCACTCGTTCCTCTGGCCATGGATGCGTTACAGAGATTGCACGAGACACGTTCATTGTTCGTCGAAATGACAGTAAAATATTGCCACACTGGGTTTATATGTGACGTAGCCATCATTCTCTTTCGAATGCTAGTGCACGACACTTGACTGTTGCCTTTTAATCAAGTTTGGCAGTCGAAGTCAGCCTAGAATCAATTATAGACTTTAGCTACACATATAGCTGTTGATGTTGACATTAATTACTGAAGCAGAATGTTTCTCTGTGACTAGACACGTTTTGGATGACCTTCGACCAAGCAATGGTGCTAAAGATGATTGGCTGTTAATTGCTGGTCTAGCGGCACCGCCATTGCAATTCGGCTTCTACATGTATTTAGCTTCACCGCTTCTTACTGCTAATGTTCTGATCGTTCACCAATCTACATTCGTTACTGAGATTAGGCCTAGAGTGTCAGAGAGCGTGCGGCGGAGAGGGGTCAATCCTTCCAATCTCTCATGAATGCTTGTCATTCTACAGGTGCACTTTCCTTCGCCCCACTCTTCCTGCCACCATTGTTTGCTGTCGTTTTATAGTGGCCGCCGCCCGTCGCTGACTGCTGTTTGATCGAGGCTTAGACAGCAGACAGCGGCAGGCAGCAACCACTGATAGTTGGGTTATTATTATTATTATAGGATATCAGTTAAAAAATATCACCCAGTACTCAATCCACCCCAGTACCGGCCCATATTGGGCAATACACAGTACCCCCAACGCCAGTATCATTCGAACACTACAGTGCACATATACCTATGTTAGAAATGCTAGTAACTGCAACTGTAGCTGTAATGGAGAAATAAATTATGTCCCAGTTACTACAAGTTTACCCTAGAGTTAGACATTTCTAAAGCACTGTTTTTTTCTTAACCCAGGGGTAACTCAAGATTGCAGGTTACCCGTGAGTTACCCCTGGTTTCTAAACCCGGGCATTATTGAAGTGAACTGAGCTGATTTTTTGTGCTGCTGTTGACTGGTGCTAGGAGCTGTCAGTTGGCAGTGAACGTGATGCGGAGGCAGAAGACACGTTGAGCTCTGATGCCTCATGTCCTGCTACTGGTGCTGCTTCTGTGTCTGCTAAAGCTGCAGTGGCTGCTTCTACAGCTTCTGCTGCTGCCGCTGCTGGTCCCAGTCTTGATGCAGCAGCCGTGGACATCTCAGTTGACATAGCATCTGTTCGTCGAGCTTTCGCGCTACTCTTTACCATTCCCGATCTTCCGTTCCAGTCCGCTCTGGTCACAGCGGTTCAATATCTCTCTCGCACACTTGACTCTGATCTTCGAGCCACCAACTGTTTCTCAGGCCGCCTTGACTACGTCAACATTTTCATCATTGTCATGGAAATCCCAGCCCTCGACAGCCTGGAGTTTCTTGAGTCGGCGATGCCCCAGTTCTGCAAGACGGTCGGCCTGCTGCCAGTCAGTATCCAGGCACAGGTATTGTCCAACGCTCTGGTATTGGGCCACAGCTATACATGCTAATGAAGAGTGGTAATATCCTCTTCAAATTGTTGATGATAAATATACAGGGTGGTCCAAAAAAACGGCACAAAGTTTATGGCACCAGAATTTTGCAACCATACATCACAGAGTCATGCGGTTTTCAGCAAAATGTTCTGAAAGAAATTCTTTACGTGATTAAAGTCAGTGCTTAAATACAGCAGTTAAATATTTTTTGTTTTGGCACTGGCAAGTGCACTATTGAAAAACAGAATTACCCTCAATGTACCTTGGTCCATAAAAACACGCCACTATTATTTTTCAATAGTTACATGAAACATTGGCCGATTTCAATAATTTTTGGCATGCGACATTAAGAAAAAAACTTGACGCAAAGGTCTGTAGTTTTGGCCACCTCACCTTAACGTTGTGAAATGCTGAAGTCGCTGTTTGGCCATCGACAACAATGAATTCCTATGGGGTAGCGTATGTGTCGGCTCAGAAATCATAAAGTGAATAGCGACAAATGCAATTAGCAATTATTATCACTTAAAAAATCACACGTGTCACATCACATTATCTTCATTTCAGCATGTGCTTAAAATGTATTTCTGCAGCACAAACACAAGTGGTGGACGTTGACACCATTTGCCAACAGCACGTTCAGTAACTGCATGACTCAAGCAGCCCACTCGCTGTTGATGTATCATTTCAGTTTGTCGACTTAGAATTTTAAAATAAAGACGACGCAACAGATTTTCAATGATTTTGTGGTTTCAGTAATTTTCTGAGCTGATGCATGCACTGCCCAGTATGAATTCATTGTTGTCAATGGTCAAACTACGACTTCTGCATTTCACAAGGTAGTGTAGCGACAGCCTTGGGGCGAGGTGGCCTTAACTGCAGAGGTTTACGTCAGATTTCTTTTTAATATCGCATACCAAAAATTATTAAAATCTTCTAATGTTTCACGGAGCTATTGAAAAAATAAAAGTGGCACTTTTTTATGGACCGCGGTGTTGTGGGTAATAGTGTTTTTGCATAGTTCAACTGCTAGCGGCAACAACAAAGAATATTTAACTGCTGTATTCAAATACTAACTTTAGTCATGTAAAAAATTTCTTTCAGAACATTATGATGAAAACCACATGACTCTATGACGTACGGTTGCAAAATTATGGTGTCATTAACTTTGTGCCATTTTTTTGAACCACCCTGTATAAGCAATTGTTTAGATGTTTTTATAACTTTGTATAGTTGCCTTAGAAACTATTGTTTTTATGTTTAAAAGATAAAAAAGCAAAAATAAACAAAACAAAAAAGAAAAGTAAAATAAAAATAACAAAATACTGTGTGTTACTGTGCTAGCTTGCACGGGTCTGGTCAACATACAGTCGGGATCGTCTGAAGCAGATGGTTGGGTGCGTTCAGCAACTCATCACAGTCCGGGTAGTGACGAGCCATTGGCCTCAGAGTGCTCAGTTACATGATGATGAATGCATCAGTGGAGCTGCTCGACTTTTAAAGATTCTTTACTACGCCAGCATTGCAGGTCAGCATTGGGTTTTTGCCAGCAGAAACCTGTTTCTGCCACACAAGAGATTTAAGCCAGTAAAAACTTGCTTTAAAATGGTTCGCACAAAGTTTGTTTTAACTGCCAAAAACTTAGTTACTGCCGCAGGTAGTAAAGGATGCTTATGTGTGCATCGGAAGCAAACTTAGCATTCAACAGCAAAAAACTAGTTCAGCTGCATACTTTACACCAATACCATCACACAACTTTGTGTGAGCTTAGCTACTGTATTTGGTGCATTTTCGTCAATTAACAAATTGATTGAAATGCAGCAGAACACTAGCTGAATTCAGCTAGTGTTTTGGTTTAGGATATTTTAGTTAATTTATTCATTTTTTTCCTAGCATCTATAATGTATTGGTTAATTTAATGACAGTGGATTGTTATTAATTCACAACAAAACTTACTTTGGCAGAAACCAGCGAAAGCATTTTTGCTGCACTGGTTTAAACTGCAGTTAAAAATTAAATGTTGAAACTTGCGGACTGTTGCAGGTGGTAGGCGAGACCCAGCCCCAGTGCTGGCAGCCGAAGCCGCTTCCTGTGACCACATCACATTACGTGACTTGCTCGAGGCTGACTCTGAAAGAATAGCACCGTTTGAGCGCAAGGAGCGATCGTCTCAGTATGTTGACCCGCTTGGACGCGAGCTAGCTGTGCAGCCAATAGATTCCCGGGACCCGCTCGTAGCTTTCGATGAGTTTGTGAATGAGTCGCTGAGCGAAGCGATAGAAATGGACAAGGACTACACACACTACCGTGCCGCCATGATGCCCCCTGAGGTTGGCCTTCAATCAGCAGCCTCCGGTAGATTCTCGTACATGCTGCATCCGTTTCTGCTGACAACTGCCGTGAAAAACCTCGGCCTGTTTTATGACAATCGCATACGCATGATCAGCGAACGTCGGGCATCCGTGCTTCAGAATATCTACGATGGCAGCCAGGCCATTTCGCTGCCGTATCTGCGTCTGCATATTCAGCGGGATCAGATTGTCAACGATGCTCTCGTCAACGTATGTTAGTTTTGTGCATTATTTGTAAATTGTAGTGTATGTTATTTTTGTTTAATAATAACAGTGTTTTTTCAGTTGCGGCTTTTACACGTCAACGGCATTCAAAAAGTACGTATTTTTAGTATAGAAAATGCTGCCGCTATTGTGATCTACAGTCTGTTTTGTGTGTTTGGATCACTGTTTTCCATATTGTCTTTATTTTTTGCAAGGAGGTGAATATTGTTAATTTCCCACTTTTTTGTTAAATATTCCATTATTCTTTGTACTTGTAATGGCATATCTGGCCTAAATGCTGTGTTTATGGCTACCTTCCATTCAGGCTGTTGTAGATTTATCATTGCAGATGTATGAGAAATTCGTAAACTTATTTGACAAGTTTAGCACTGCATTTGGTAAATCTGCCCTTTACTAGAGCATTATGTTGCATAAACTGGACTCCTAGGTGTTCCCTTGTTAACATTTTGAGACATTGCTGTTTGATGCTGTATGATGTAATGAATTAGTGAGAAAAAGGTAGCTTAGGTTAAGTTTGGTACTTGCTATAGCGCTTCTTGTGTGAGTTGCGGCCTGTGTGTCAGTCATTTTCAGTTCAAACATCAGTGTTTAGGGTAAAGATTTCGGAATGTAGTATGGGGCAGATGCGCTTGGTGGATGTGATGTTTAGTTGACTAAATTGTGATTCCTGCAGTGACACACAGTGCTCGGTCATGGTTTGTAGTATTTGAATGTTTTTTGTCTAGTTGGTCACTGAATGTTGATGTCAGGTGGCTAATGTTTATGGCGTGAGTTTGACTCCCAGTCTGGTCACTATTAAATGGTTACCTGGATGTCTGTAAACAGGTAAACCATCTCGGTGTATAACCAACAATCAAGGTCAACTCAGTCTTTTATTTTTTGGGGGGTAGGTAAATTGATTGCTAGCCTGCTCGGGTGTGGTTAAACGTTCACCTGTATCAGGTGGCAGGTGTGATCCCATGTGGCAGGTGACACTTTGTAGCTCTGAGATGGGTTACCATTAAGAGCTATATAGACATTAGACAACCTAATTAACCTTTTGACCTTGAACTTGCAGCTGGAGCTGATAGCTCTGGAGAACCCGCAGGACTTGAAGAAGCAGCTGTTCATAGAGTTTGAAGGTGAGCAAGGCATTGATGAGGGCGGAGTCTCAAAGGAATTCTTCCAGCTCATTGTTGAAGAACTTTTTAACTCTGATATAGGTGAGACTAGTTTTCATTGTACATATCATATACTTGTCTGCCTGCTGTACACTTGCACAGATGTTTAAATTGTACTTATTTCATCTGTTTATTCTTCAGAACTTTCATTTGATTGTCTAAGTTAAGAATGGAATGTTTTCAATGGTTTAGATTTATTTTCAGCATTTGATGGTGGCAAATAAATGCATCATTTACTTGTTGTTTGTTGTTTTTGCTGTTAGCATAACTAGGCCCTGCGACGTGCATGGTAATGTTATTCGTTGTGGATGATTGTAGATTTAGAATTTTGGGTACTGATCAACTGAGAATCATATTTCTGTTGTCCAGCTGCTGTCAGCCTTAGATTCTTTTACCAGCTCCTTTCACTGTTCTTTGTCTTTGCAATGTTACTTGATGTTATCTATTATCTTCATTCATCACATCACATCACATGACAGGTCAACTCACTCTGGCCATTTTTTCATGGGTAGGTGCAATGATAATTAGCAAAAGCTGGTATATAAAATTAATAACTACACCACGCAATGCAGTAGCATGGTCTCGCAATGTAAACTGGTGTCTGGCTGAGGGCTAAGGAAACAGATATCAGCACCACCTCACAGGCCTTATGGCTCTGAAAGACTTTATGTTTATGATTTTCATTACATCGTCTGTTCTGATATATTTTTCCAGTACAGTTTGTCAGGATTTAGACACCAATGTACATACCCAAAAAAACTTGTAGTTTCCCTAAAACTCATGAGAAATCTTGCCGATAAGTTGTCTGTTGTTAATGTCATGTAGGCATGTTTACATTCATGGAAGAGACGCAGACTTTCTGGTTCAACGCTTCATCCTATGAGAACGAGCGGCAGTTCATGCTGATTGGCATAGTCCTGGGTCTGGCCATCTACAACAATGTGATCCTTGACGTTCATTTCCCAGGTGTCGTCTACCGCAAACTGATAGGGAAGCTCGGCACTTTTGAGGACCTCCTCACTTCACATCCCGTATGTGTACAAATTCGTGGTTACAGGTTGCTATTTCAACAGCCACTGCTCCAACAAACGCTGCACTACAGCATGCCTGCAGTTGTGGGAATAGTGTAACGGTTTGGGTCTGCTGTAACCCAAGATGCAATTTATTCCTATTCTTAACCCTATAGGTAACCTTTACTTTTACCCTATAGGTGGATTAAGGCAGTGTTGAAATAAGAACTATTGGAATTGCATCTTTTGGAATAGGAACTGCCCCCCTCACTCTCTTTCCCCCTAAAATTTACATGCACTAATTTTTCACTTTTCTGCTGCTTAGTTCTGATGGTTAGAAGGTTGGGGGATTTTGCTACCATCATGTGTGGATATCTCATGATCTACAATGATTGTTGGACTACATATGATTAGGCTCCAAAAAATTTTCCTGCCAAAAATGTCATTTATTTTCGTCAAAAAGTGCAAAATTTTGTCAAAATTGCCAGAAATCCCAAATTTTGCCATTTTTTGCCGTTTGAAAATAAGGCCCTTTCAGCAGTGTATAACTGTAACTGCTGTTGACTTACTCTGTGAAGTCTTGCCAGAACAGTTCTGAGGTTTTGACTTCTACTTTTATTTTCGTTCATCAAAAAGTATAATCTTTGTCAAAAATTTTGCCACAAATCCCGAACTTCGCCACTTTTTTGCCATCTGAAATTGAGTGCTTTTATGACAGGTAGGCTACAAAGTATTTTGCCACCAAAGATGCCATTTTTCATTTGTCATAATGTGCAAATTTAGTAGATTTCATCAAAAATCAATATTTTCGTCACGAACGCCAGTTTTCGTCATTTCATCAGTTTTTCATAAAAGAACGAAATTCTTTAGAGCCTACATATGATAGAGACCTTTCGAAGGCAGTGTCTGTCTGTCTGTTTGTGTAAATGTGTCCGTGTGTCTATAGACTCTGGCTCAGGGTCTACAGGGACTGCTGGACTATGACGGAGACGTTTCCGAGGCGTTCATGCAGCCGTTCTGTATCGCCGTCGTCGATGTGTTCGGCACGCCTCAAGTTCATAACCTCAAGGACAATGGAGATCAGATCATTGTCACCAACGACACCAGACAGGTGCTGCTAAATGTTGCAAAAATCTTAGGGCTTGAAGTTTGAAGTGGGATGGTATAGGCCGCTATGGCTTACCAGCTCTTTCTTGCCCACCTGTAAAGCATGCTGCCACTTCTATAATGAGATAGTTACAAAATAATATATCTCATACCAGTGATGTTAAACAAAGCCAAACTCCCATGGATGAGGCGAAGGCCAGAACCATGAGGTGGTGAGTTCAAGGCCAATTGTTCCAGGCTGAAGCCAAGACCGAGGTCAAAGGTTGAACTGTATAAGTGTCAATGATATTGTAAGCAAGAAGTTTTATGGTGTTAACAAGGCCAAAGCACTGCAACTGAAGCCAGTCGGGTCAAGGCCAACACCTAATGCTTAGGACTGAGGCTGAGGCCAAAGTTTTGGCTTGACGTCTCTGTTTAATACACACTATATTATGTCTGCAACCACACTCTGACAGTTCCCATACTTGCAGTTAGTATTTTTCACTTCAAGCTTTCCTTAATGTAACCTTAGCTTTAAGTACGGTATTCAGTTTACCTACCCTAGGGGGATGGAAGGCTGGGATGACCTTGGTGTTGGTTGTACACCGTGTCCGGAAAAAAACATCCCGAACATTAATGATTGTCGTTTGAAGTAAGGATATCTGATTTTAATAATTTTTGGTACGATTATTTCTGGTACAACTGGCCATCAAACGACCATTCAATATTTTATCTCACCCAGTGTCTGCTTCTGCACTACCTACTGAAAACAAAAGCAATGTAATTTGAGTTTAAATGAACAGAAATGTATCAAAAAGCATCTCCAACATTATCGATTTTGACTTAAAGAAGGATTGACAGATTTTAATAATTTTTGGTGCAAACATTTTTGACACTACTTGCCATCAAATGACCGTTCTAGTTCCCACCTCACCAAGTGTCTGCTTCTGCACTACCTCGGAAAACCCTAACAGGCGAAATAGAACAAAATGCAATATTTCGTTGGTTTTGTTTCCCCAGGTAGTGCAAAAACAAACAATGGGTGCAGTGGAAAATTGGAAAGTCATTTGATCACCAGTTGTGTCAGAAATATTTTTGTCAAAAATTATTAAAATCTGGTAGTCTTTCTTCAAGTTACAATCGAAAATGTTCGGGATGGTTTTTTTCTGGACACAGTGTTTATTTTTATGGTTACTTGTCCACATGCCGTCAACTATTCAAGCAGTAACCACTTTACAGCAACTCAACCAGGAGTTGAACCCTGGACCTTTTGATCATAAGTTAGACACCTTACTGTTACGATACCAAGCCACCTTGTGGGGACTTAACACATTCTTTGTGTTGCCACGGTTGAGGGGGTCTTCACTGTTGCTCAAACTCTCCGAGTCATCATGGTCTGTGTATTGATGGTATACAGGAGTTTGTAGACCTGTATGCAGACTTCCTGCTGAACAAATCCGTTGAGAAACAGTTTTCGGCGTTCAGGCGCGGCTTTCAGATGGTGACGAGTGAAAGTCCACTCCAGACATTGTTCCATCCCGGTGAAATCGAGCTTCTTGTCTGTGGCAGCACGGTATGTCTTGAGGCCTATTTTACCATCTGTTATTACACAAAGTCTATTAGGAAAGGCCGGTTGTGCAACGGTAAAAAGAAAAATGTGCAACTTTTATTTGTTTGTTATGAGTCAAATGCGGATCAGCTGAATGCTTATTAATAGTCTAGTGCAATATTTATTCACTTTCAGTAAACGTCATGACTATATCATCTTTGATCTTGTGTTAAAGCTCAAGAGACCCATGCACCTTGCACATATCAGGTGATATTCAGATACTGTCCTGCAATGACTATACACCGTGTCTCAAAAAAACACTCAGAATTGTTTTTGTCATAACTTTGTCAAATTAAAATCAACTTTAATAATTTTTGGCACAAAGATGGCCAAGACGATAGAATTATGTAAGGTGCACTCACTTCTGACATCACTTATTTTATGTCAATGCACTACCGTGTGAAACACAGGTGCTCCAAATCGTTACATTACGCGGTGGTTATTTGTATTGGGTTGCTTACTTTTGCATCATCGATTCGACAGAGGGTGCCATGTGGTTTAATAATTTTGTGGTATTAAACATTTTATGGTAAAAACAGTAGACAACAAAATAGCTGACTGATGAGTGTAAAACACGTCTAAGCGATAAGTGAATACCGTTTGATTAGTCGTTTGTTGATTCCGCTATGGGCCAGTGGCGTTGCATCTAAGCCATTGTCTTTGTATGCGGGGCCCACTTTGGACATAAATTCTGATGACTTGCAAGCGAGTTGTTAAAGAAACTTATAGATTTGCTAAATAATTTACATTGACATTTATTTTGTGCTTAATTAAGTCGTTACAGCATTTACTTGGAAAATAACTCAGCGTTATGCAACAATTTGGAACGTCTATGTTTCACACAGTAGTGCGTTGATATAAATTAGGTAAAGTGGAAAATTAGCACACTTTGTCTAATATCATCGTCTTGACCATCTTTTTGCCAAAAATTATCAAATTTAGTGAACATTTTACAAAGTTATGACAAAAAACAATTTTGACTGTTTTTTCTGAGACACAGTGTAGAGCAAATTCTGACTTAATCCAAATATGTGAGCACCGAAGAGCAACTCCAGAAGTACATCATTTCATGCAAAACTATAGTAGATGCACTAAAAATTTAGAGTTCTTTAACGAATTTTCTAGCCCTGCTTAAAAAGCATACTAATGATGATGACACACTGGACAGTTTTCTGGCTCCAGTTGCCAGTGCTGGTAGTAGTTGGTAACTTGTCACCTTGTCATACTTTCCAGTATCATATTTTTGCTTCATGTGCCAGTCACCATCACTGGATTGAACAGTCTCAATTTTGTGCCGGTAACTGTTGCCAGAAACCTGTACTGGCAATTTGTGCCAGAAAACTCAGTGTCTGAATCTGTCTCTGTGTTTACAGTAATGTTTTAATGTCAAGTGATGACTGTTATGTGTTCCTTTGTAGAACTTTGACTTCCAGGCTTTAGAAGAGGCCGCTGGTTATGATGGCGGATTTACTGCTAGGTCAACAACTGTTAGGTGACTCCATCATTTCATTTTTTGCGCACAACAGTGTCTAGAGTTAAAACGATATCAAGCAAGCTACCTAATACCCAGTACCCGTTATTGTTGGGACCTGCCAGTATCAATACCCAATACCAATACTCGTACACAGTACTACACTGTTTTCATTTTTTAACAACTATGCATGCTTACAGCAAATTGGTCGATCCTTTCCATCTCCTGCATTTTCATGCCCTGTCAGTTGGTCCGTCATGTCATGCAGTTTCGTGTCAGGCATCTTCAGTGCCCCCTTCACTTTCTGTGTACTTGGACCGAACTTTACTCAGCGAATTGGCTCAGCAAAAGTCTAAGTGAGAAAGTTAAGTCATTCACATTGTCGGTTGTGTTGTTTGTCTGTCAGGTATTTCTGGGAAATTGTGCACGAGTTTACCGACGAACAGAAGAAGCAGTTGCTGCAGTTTACGACCGGGTCGGACCGAGTGCCAATTGGCGGCTTGTCAAAGCTCAAGCTGATCATTTCCCGCAACGGCCCAGACTCAAACAGGTTGAGTCCATGTTTGTAAACTGTATGAGACAAGACTCGCCTGAACTTTGTTGCTTGTACAGTAGAATGGTTAATATGCAGAACTCCTGCTGCCTGCCGCAGTCTATTTTAGTTCACTGGCTGTTTTCGGTCCGTTTCTCTGTGGATAAGCTGGGCATTGGGCAACTGTTAGTGTTTATTTAGTTTTGCCTTGTTGTCCATGTCCAGCCCCCATTTCAACCCCAGCCAGACAGGCCATTACTACACTCTGTTCAGAAAAGAACACCTGATCACGTTTTCTTTTATATCTCCGTGCAAAATGTTCAGATTTCCAGAAAATTTTTAGAGAATGTTTAAGAGCAAACAAGTATTCCACCGGTGGAAAAGTTAATTATTCTTTGCTACTGGTGATGTCATGCTGTCTCTCTGTCCGTGTGTTTGTTTGTCCGTTTCTGTATGTTTGGTGTGGTTGTGTTATATAGGTTGCCTACATCTCACACGTGTTTCAACGTGCTGTTACTGCCGGACTACAGCTCTAAGGACAAGCTGCGTGAACGTCTGCTCAAGGCCATCACCAACAGCAAAGGATTTGGCATGCTCTGAGTCATCAACGCACAACTATAGCACCTTCTTTCTGGCGCAAACACCTTTCCCCTTCTTACTTTCTTCCACTTCTGTTTCCTCTTTTTTCTTCTCCCTTTTTCTAGTTCTTTCCTCATCTCTGATTGACCCCTGCCAACAAAACAAGGCCCTGTGGCATTGAAAGTTCCTGAAAAATTTTTTTCCATTTCTCAAGACCTGCAAAGTTTTTGAAAGTTATATCGGATCTCGAAGGTTTTAGAATTTGATAAAAGAGGTCCTGAAAGTCCTTGGTTTTCATTCGTTCAAAATCATCCTGACCGTGATGTGTTTTTTATATTATGCAGGAAGTACTGAAAGTCTTTGACAAGTCCTTGAATTTTTTGTCAACAAAACTGTCGCCACCCTGACAAACCCATTTTCGTACATGTGCTGTTGAATGGATGCCTCTTGCAGCACTGTTGCTGTGCTTCATTGCAAGTTTTGTTTACACGTGTGAAAAAGTTGCGGTAGATGTCAGCCAACTGTGAAAAAAAATAGTCCCACCCATTTCTCTGCCCCTGGTGGTTGCGCCATTGGCACTGCTCGTTTTCTCGCAGACATCATTTTTTCTGTTTTTTTTTCTACATAGCACGCTGCTGGACTCTGGAGTTGACTTGATGTGATTTCCTTGTTTGTTTGTATGTAATAGATGAGATTAATTTGTACATTGATTGTTCTCTTGGAAGTCAAGAAGGATTGCTAAATTTTGAAATATTTGATGTTTTTGTACTTTGGATTACATTCTGTTTGTACTCAGTAAAAAAAACTGGTGTTTGTCTTTGTATTTAAACTTTGAGAAGGTTTCAGAAAACGTTTCGACAGTCCCGGAAAGTCCTGGAATTTGTTTTCAGAAGCAGTGTGGGAACCCTGTGAGCATGCAATAGATGAGATCAGTTTGAACATTGATTGTTCTCAGAAGGAAATAAGCAAGAACTCAGGTTTTCGTCACTGATTAAACCTTTGGTCTAGTTCGTATATGCACATACCGTGTCTCAGAAAAAACCGAGCAGATTGTCTTTGTCAGAACTTCATCAAATTTCTACCAACTTTGATAATTTTTGGTAAAAAGGTGCCCAGGATGATAAAGTTATGTGAGTGTCACACATTTGTTGTGAATTGGAAATGCTGTGTTGGTGCTGACCAGTCCTAAGTGGTGTAGGCTGGGGTAAACAATTCAGTTTTGAGCCCATTTAAATCTGCCCCAAGCGCTGAAGATGTGAAATATCTGTTATTATGTATGAACAGAAAAATGTGCATCATATTCGTGAACGTTTATGCGCATTAATGTCCAAAGTCATGAGTACTTGATCCATGGGTTTAAGTGGATAGCAGGGTGAGGGCTCTGTATTTGTATTTGGTCATCAGTTGCTTAATCGGTCGTCACATAAGTACTAAATGCTAATTAGCAGTGCAGTAAATTGGGTCACAGCATGAGGGAGGCTAAGACAGAGCTTGGTGATGGGACGGACTGATCCATCCCCTCACTTTAACAGCTGATCTCATGCAGCCCCGGCAATATCACTGTGGCAGGGATGGGGTCCTCGAGGACAAAAAAAATTGTGGCCTTGGCCTCAAAAAGGTCTGTCCTTAACCGCGACACCTTGGCCTTCATTCCTTAAGTTAGTGAATAGTCTGAAACACTGAAACTTTCTAATGTGTGTGTTTGGGCATTTTTATGGCTCATTACAGTTTGAACGATGTTAAGCTTGCTTTTGATGCACAGTATAAACTTGTCATACTAGCTTTACTTACTTACTTGTGGCTTTGGCCTTGGCCTCAAGGACCACTGGTTTTGGCCTTGGCCTTGAAAATGCTGGCCTCAAACTCATCCCTGCACTGCAATGGTGTCGTTTGGTTGCTTATTGTGTTGTTGTTTTTAGGTGGTACCTTTCTCTTTCTACTTTGCGCTTTGCTGGTTATTGAATGGAATGAATGCCGTCAACTGTCAATGTCCTCTTTGTTTACTTGTTGATAATCTTACTCCAGCAACAAACAGAGTAGTGTGCGAGTTGTTTGATATTACAAAGTGTTAAATATGGCGTAAATACAGTACTTAAACTGAGGGAGGGAGGAGGGGAACATCATCTCCCCACTTTTCGAATGGGGAACGGCGTTCCCCCACTTCTGGTGGGCCTTTGATTGTTGTGATGTAATCTTACGTGACACTGTGCCAGAAACGCCTTCTAACACTGGTTTGAACTATTCTGTTACCATTTCTTGCCGTCGTTTTCAAAAAAATTGTTACCGGAAGCCAGATTTTATAGCAAAAACACTGTACACCAAATTCAATTTCGGCTGAGACTGAATCCCAGACTTTGCTAGGGGAGCTTACGACGCTCCTTTGGGTCTCGGCCTTGTTTGCTTTTTAAGAGTTCTCCCATTCCTTTTTCTACAGTTTAAGCACTGTGCATTATTGTCATGTACATTGTAGTTGTACTGCTGAATCATCGTCACAGGCCCGTAGCCGGATTTTTTTTACAAAGGGGAGGGGAGGTTTTATACTCCACCTCATTGAATCGCTTTTTGGCTTTCCATTAGTCCAGCCAGAGGATTTAGGGAGTGCTTTAAGTGGGGTCTGAGGTAAAGCATGCATTTTGAGCTTGAAAATCATATCTGGTGGTCACGTTTTTGGTTATTCTTATACAACATTTCCGGCTGATGGCGTTCGATCAAGCCTCCTCCCACAGCAGCTACAGGCCTGCATCAAATAAAAGTTTTTGCAGCAACAAAAATATACAGCCATCAAGGTGTGCCAGACGATTCACATCACGTACGCCAGCCTTATAACAAGTTCTAATAACCAACTAGTACCAGAACATGGTACACAAGAAGATACAAATGTGCGTAATGACGGCGACAAAACATTATTTAGAAAAAAAACATTAACAAAATTATATTTTGAGCATTAAGTCGGTTATCACAGAATTTGAGTTTCGGCATGTAGTCCACTGTAAGCATGGGTATTCAATAAACTTAAGAAATAATACTCGGAAATTTCACATTCTCCGGTCACTATGACAACCTGCTGTTTTTCTCTAACATCGTTAAGGAAACGGGATATTGCAGTAGTTGGGGGGAGCTCACAACCTCACCCCTCGTCGCCTTGTTCTCAGCGCCTATAGCGCCTCACCTCGAGTTCTGTTAGGTGGGAAACTTGCTCAAAGGACTTAGGAGGATAGACGCCTCTGTACTCGACACCAGTGAGATAGATTAGGCAACTATACACTGATAACTCGTCCATCTCCCGGTCCGTCCGTACTTTTATTAGAAGGCAAGGCGCTGAGACCAAAGACAAGGCCAGGACTTTTATGACCTCGACGTCGAGGTGGTGTCAGCTGGTTGTGAAATGACACTCGGTACCAGTCGGCGGATAAACAACGCTGATCACTCTTCCATCTCGCGGTCCATACTTATACCTATGCACCACCTTAGTCTCCCGGCGTCTGCTGGTCAGCAGGCCCGTGTCCCCCATGTAACTGAACCGCCACGTGACCCCTCCGGGCGTCGTCAATGACGCCAGCAGGCCGTTGCTATCAGCGGTCACGTGACAGCGCTGCTGGCGCCGTGATTGGCCGGGGCCGCGGCGCGTTGCCATGGCAACGACGGTGATGTGCCGCGCCTGTAATCGATAGTCACGTCGCACCACGATGCTGGTGTTGGCTGACAAGTCGGTGACTCGCGTCAGACGACCGTAGTCCGAGTTGACGTTGTACGTGAATTTGTACCGCAGCGCACCGGTCGTGACGTCATACGTCGCCACGTGCTGCCCGTAGCTGTAACACGCGCAAACAACCAGCACTTCAAATAGGCCTATGAAGCAAATGAAAATCTTTTATTCGTCATCACCTACGGATAAAGAAATATTTTTTTAACAAAACAACTGACGACAGATGTGGATTTAGGTATGTTCAGCATGTTTGGCCTGACAGGGGCCCACAAAAAAGGCCCCCTTAGATCAGAGAATGTCGCACAGTAGCGCGACATTTGCTGGTCTGTAGCCTACGTGGTATCACTGAGGGCTCGTAATTACGGCGTGTAATTTTGTGTCGCCACAGTTCAAAAGTTTACCGTGTGAAACTCGACATTCAGAAAGCAATAGCAGCAAAATTGCGTACAGTTGTACGGATTGCAATCCCGGGATCGCGAATCCCGGGATCCTCTTGGGATCCCGAATCCCGGGATCCCGGCCGTTTTCGCCAATACCGAATCCCGGGATTTGTGGCATCTCAATCCCGGGATTTCGGGATTACAAAAATTAGCTACACTTGTACTTTTTCGCATAATTAACGACAGAAATAAGAATTTTAGCCCACTGGTGAGTAAAATATTTTATGACCGCTAGAGTAAGCCTACTCGTGCTGTCGCCGTAAATTTGTATTTTGACAGCCACAATCACTGTCTACAGTTCAGATATAGGCCTACCTTCTGTAGGAGCCCTGTGCATAAAATAAGTCAATTGGGGATACCAAAATGACGACCAATCTGTAGACCTAATCCCGAAACAGGATCCCGGAATCCCGGGATTGCAATCGCTATACAGTTGTAAGTTGCATGTAGGCCCTATTGCTGAATTCATTGTAGGTTTTTGTACATTAATGTCAGAAAATTTGTGCGCAGGGGACTCACATTTTTACTGAACTGACTGACAAACCGTAATTGCACAGTCACTGTAAAAGAACACGATATATAGGTAGCCTAAGAATAACACAGCTAATAATGTTGATAAAACAACAGTAATATTAATATTAACTACGGTATATTATCTACTAATGACTAACCGGTTGAACGTGTATCGCTGGTGCGCGATGGGGTCGATGACGTCATAGTTTCCGGTCACGTGGTGCGGCGTCGGCAGCCGTGACGTCACCGCGTACACGTCGGCGCCGCCGTCAGTGACGTAGACGATGTCGTCATGACTGATCGCCAGCGCTGATTGGCCGCCGCTGCTCGCGTTGCCATGGCGACGACAAGACGTCATCGTCACGTGACCAGTAAGTAGGTCGAGTGCGTGTAGGCTGGTGTCCTGGTCGACCATCAGTAGTCGCTGACCGGACGCCGTCACTGCAATGTCTCTGAGGCTGACGGATTTACTGCGTCTGACAATACAATACAAAACAATATTATTTTATTGCACTCGTAGTCAAACCAGACCGCTACCAGGGTGACATACAATGCATTCGATAATAGGCCTACGGGAAAATGCGGCTGCTGTAAAGGTAAAGCTAAAGGTGGTGAAACATAGCTCTTACCATCACAAAGCTACGGAGCGTCACCTGCCATATAAGATCACGCAGTGTTACCTGCCACTCGACGCAGGTGAACGCGCCATGTCTTAACCCCAGCCATACATGCCTGTATTCGATTTATCTACCCCTGGAAGGCTGAGTTGACCTTGATGTTGGTTTACCTGTCTGGCGGTGTCCGCCAATAGTCACACATCCGAGTAGTAAGTACTGACCACTTGATGATGACCCGACCGGAAATCGAACTACACAATTTCGGTCAGTATTAATGTCTGTAGACTGTAACGTAGGCTGGTGGTAAGGTAGAGTGAAATTTACAAAAACAAAATACAACATATTAGCAAAAATGTACACTTCAATAAAATGATGGCTTTAAATAGCATTATACTAACAGAAAATTTTTGTTATCCATTCCAACATTTAATGAACGGTCGTGAGATTTACAGGATGTTCCGAAAAAGTGGGACCCCTGTTTTAATTTTGCGATAACTTACTCAAATATGTACCGATTTTTAACATTTTTTGCTGTTACAACAAGCAATCCAAAATGCATGCAGGTAAAACTACGTTGTACACCTAACCTTAATTATCTAATCACCCTAACTAGCAAAACACACACCACTCCCAAAATTGACGATATATTCCTTAGTGCATAATTTGTGCAACGTTATAAAGTTTAATTAAAACAATTCCACACTTGCTTACTCATTCACAGCAATGCTTTGTGATAATACTGTCACCTCATATTGCGTTTACGAGTAAAGTTATCTGTTTTAAGCTTTCAATGGCGCATGGATACGTAAGCCACGGGTAGAATAGCCCAACGAAATACGATTGCTGTTTAATAGTGGGGTTATGTCAGTTCAACTCAAATTTGAAAATGTTCCCCTTAAACTAGATCGCTGAAATTTTGCACGCGAAGAGCTGAGACATTGCGCTAATTAACTAGTAGGCCTACGTAGGGCCTATTACAGTTTACTTTTCAGTTTTGAGGTTGCTGTTGAGCCATTAACATCGATGAAGCAAACATGTAGCGTCAGTGTGTTTTGTTAGGTAAGGTAATTACATAATAAAAGTAAAATGTACAGCGTAATGTTGTTTTTACGCGCTACGGATTTCTTGTTCTAACAGTGCAAAAATGATTAAAATCGGTGTACATTTGCGCACGTTATCGGAAAATTAAAACAGGAGTTTTGTTTTTTTGGAACACCCGGTAGGTCAGCTGCCAGTATCTACACGCATGTACGACAACGACGCGAGTCAACTGTCGGCGACAGTCGACGACAGCTGAGTCGCGTCGGCGTCGTACGTGCGAATTGACTATAACAGCCATGTGTTAATCGTTACCTGTGCTCTGGGGAATTTCTCCCGCCTTCGAGGACGACTGGACGATGAGGTTGAAGGGACATGTGGATGCACGGTACATTGGCGGAGACCGCCATGATCACCGACAGTCTCGTAGAATGACCATCACTGCCCGTAATGGTGGTACCGGTACTGCCGGTGCTAGGGCTCAGCTGGATCACGACGTCGCCGTCGAGGATGTAGACCGACTGATCCATCGGGTTGATGGCCAACGACGTCGGCCAACGCAGCGTCACCTACACAGACGCGACGTGACAGTGGCGTAAACAAGGGGCTTGGGGCCCCTAATGGACAAGTATAATTTTGTTATTAATAATAGCTGAGGAAAATAATTATTATAATTGTTGTCACCAGATCTCATATTTTAAGACTCTACATCCAATTTGATTTCGGCTGAGGCACTGGGGGAACTCGCAGCGCCCCCTAGACACCTAGTTAAAATTCAAATTCGGAGGTCCTATACGTAACTCAGGGGGAGGGAGGGTTGGAGGGAAAGCGGAATGAACGAAGGAGGGCAAAGAAGGTGTATTCTGATTACAGCGTAGAGGTCGACTCACAAAAGTGCTACATACCGAGACGTGCAGGTGTAACAGTACAGAAAAATCTAGATATAGCACTCCTATGACGTCACATACAGAAACATCACTCGCACGGCTATGGACATTGTGTCTGAAAAAAACTGTGCCAGTATTATTTTTCAATAAGTCCGTGAAACATTGGCAAATTTTATGGATAATTTTTGGCACACAGCATCACGAAGACACTTAGTATTTTTCACTTCACTTTTATACTGTTGTTACACTACCTTGTGAAATGCAGAAGTCGCGTAGTGTGGCCGTTTACAACAATGAGTGAATATTCATACTGGGTATTGCATGCGTCGGCTCGGAAATGATTAACTGAATAGCGACAAACACGACTGATCTACTGACATTTTACTGTCTCTCAAAAAAGTCACACACGTGCCACGTTTTTTGCAAGACGGTGTAGTGAGACATGGCACGCAGTGCACCTGTGAAGCTGGTGTATTCTGATGGCAGAGCAGCGGTCGCCATGAGGTTGAGATAGCCTGTGAACCAACGACCGTAGCAATGCGACCGCGCTGATCAACCGTCCTCAGCGTCACACCGTCAGCGATGTACAGTACACCCTCCTTGTCCACAGCCAACCCTGTACACAGAAGTGATTTGATAGCAGTGCATGCTAAGCCTACTGGTACAGTCTAGATGAGTTGTGTGTTCACCTACCATATGGGATCACAAAGTGTTACCTGCCACCCGACAGGTGAACGCGACTCGCCTTAACCCCAGCCAGATAGGCCAGTATTCGACTTACCTTCCCTGGAGGGATGGAAGGCTGAGCTGGTCTTGTGCTGATTGCATACTGAAATGGTTTACCTGTCCGAAGACTAGTAATAAACATTTGCACGCGACCCAACCGAGAGTCAAACCCATTTTCAAATCTACTTTCTGTACTTACTTAATCATGTATGTAGTTGACGTAGGCATTTACCTTTGGGATATGAGAGTGCGGCCTCTACGGCAAGTTGGCCGTCTCCGCAATGGCTGCGAGTACCAGGAACACAGGTCTCCCCACTGCCTGCTACCACCTCGACATTGGCACGTCCAGCTACTGGCCTGTGCCGACTGGTAGACGCGGCGTCAACGTTATGTCTGGAACGGACGTCGTCTGTCGTCAGTCGAAGCACACGCAGCCGGTAGGTGTCTGAGACGTACAAACAGCCGTCCACAGGACCGATCGTCATGTAGTACTCCAGGGACACGCTGTATCAACCCACCAGCAGACACAGACACGTACGGACACGTACAAACATGTACAGACACGTACTGTAAACACTTACACTGTGTCCCAAAAAACGTCCCACATTATTTATTTCTTGACGCAGTATCCAGAACAATTACAGTGTAACATCACAGCTGGACAACCAGGCACAAATAAGTGAATACTAACAGCTGCCCAACTGGTACATATGAAATCCAACACTAAAAACACAAAAGCTTTGTGACTGTGTGTATCTTCGCCAAATATTAACCGATTTTCAAAACTTTTTCACTGGTACATTCTGTGGACAATTAGCAATAACGTGATTATTGAATATCCCGCCACACGTTAACTATGTCGCTACACTACCTTGTGAAATATAAATGCAAGAAAAACTAGCAATCATAGACAACAAGCGTGTTGGTAAACAAAATACACAGTGCAGTGAATGATCAGTACGATGCTAGACTTTGTTGGATTTGTTTTTTGGATATCTGGCGTTTTGAACGATATGTTTGTTTCTGGCCTTTACATTTCATCCACAGTGATCACGTTTTCTTCGGTACGTGCATGCTTCAGTGTGCCGGGCTAATGCCTTTGGTCAGTGCTGCATGTTTCCCAAATTTCCGTTAATAACATTCCCACTCTTTTTGCCGTTGCAGTTCATCTTCAAAAATTTTGCCAATATTCTCCAAAACTGTATTTTTTTGAACCGGTACAAGTTCCTTAGCAGAGCTTTGTCTCCACTGCTAAATGGCACATTACATCACTGGTATATCGTCAGTGCATTAAAAAGTATTATTTTTGACAATATCATCTGTTTTTGTTTACAAACATCAGAAATGTATGTAACACTAAACATAATTTTTTGTATAAAAATTAGTAAGAATTGTTTTAGAAGATGATTTTTTGCATATGTATTATAATGATTTTAGTGATTTTTGAAAATGTATGTTACACATGGTAGAGTAGCAACACAGTTAAAGTTTGGTGGAATATTCAACAACTACTTTGTTGCCAATTGTCCACAGTATGTGCCGGTGAACGAATTTTGAAACTCTGTTATATTTTGGCGAAGATATGGAAAATGACGAAGTGGGACGTTTTTGGGGACACAGCGTACAAACAGCAGTCTGCAGGGATGACCGTCATTTAGTACTTTGACACGCGACATCAGCACACAAACATAGTGACCACAAGATGATAAACGTCAAAAAATTTAAATTTTATCTATAGCTTTTGATGGTAACCATCTTAGAGCTATGGAGCGTCGCCTGCCATATGGGATCTGAGGGACAGTGTTAAACATAGGCGAACACGCCCGCGCCCCTTAACACCGTGCAGACAGGCCGATTTAGGCCTACCTACCACGGAGGGATGAAAGACTGAAATCACCCTGGTGGCTGGTTATTTAGCGAGATGGTTTACCTGTCTACAGATAGTCATTCATTCAGGTAACAAGTTAGTGACTACCTGATAGCGACCTGACTGTGCGTCAAGCCCACCGCCTCGTGATCGTACGTTCAACGTCCCAACCGTTACGCACCAAGCCACATACTAAAAAAAGATTGTTAGCTCGACTATTTTCAGACTGCTCCTGCAGCTGCATGTGTGACTGACAAAGGATGAGATTTGAAAAAAATGAAAAGTGGAAAAATGCACACATTTGCACACTGCACGATGACTTTACGTGACGTACTTGAGCTGTAAGACGTCAGTCAACTGTCGGTCGGTGCCTGTGGCCGATGGTGCCAGTTTGCGTATAACTCCACGCGAGTCGCCAATGAACAGACTTCCATCCAGAGCCGACGCTAAACGCCTCACTGGCGCCATCTGACGTCGATCAGTCGTGTTGCCTAGCAACGGCGTCATCACATGACCTGCTCCACGCGCCACGTGCACGTTACTACCGTCGCCTCTGTGCACGATACCTACAGCAGCAGCAGCAGCAGCAATTCAGCATCAGCAACATGCGCGGATCCAGGCTGGGGTGGATGACTTTATGGCCGACCGCTATGTCGTCTGCGTGTCGTCTGTTGTCCGTCGTATCTCGTTTGCCTGTAACGCAAGTATTTCGGCTTAACGGTACGTCGTAGGGGGTCGGCGACGACACTGTTGGATACGGTGATGACGAGTTCCTATACTAACCATGTCTCTATCTGCAGCAGTTTGGCCGCAATTTTGAATACAAATTTTCTGCCTGCATCCATCACCCACGTTCGCCAAATTATACTGTATCGTATTCTAGCGTTGATTGTAACGTTCGATATAGCAGCGTCACCATAACGCGTATGGTACTGCAGTCACTCTGATAAATCGCTTTTTCTCCACAACAGAAAGTCGGACGATAGCCTTCGGCTGTAGGCGGTACGGTCGGCCCTTCTTAGCAACCATAGCAACAGCCGAGCTTCTTGTTTTAAATTTTTATCACTTACGAAAAACAGATAGACAGACAAATAGATGGATGAATGGAAGAACAGACAGACGGGTAGACTGAGGCAGTCCAAGTCAGCCTCAAGTCCTATAAGGAGTTAAACGGCATTTTTGCTGCCACTCTATAGCCTAGACCTATACTTTCTACACAATGAATCGACTGTACAGTGTGAGTCAAAAACTTTACCAGTTACCCGAACTTCTGCTGGAAAGAGCTTACGACTCTCCCCAGATTCCGTAATCAGCTGGCGAGGGAAAATGGCATATGCCATTCCCCTTTTTCTACTCCTTTCGACGCCTGCGACGCCTCAACCTCTCTCCCCTTGAAAAATTTTGTGCAGGCGTCCAGTGATCCATGAGTACTGATTCTGCCATATGCCACACACAGCGACACTTGTCTAATGGCTAATTCACGCCTACAATGCCGACGAAACTCAACTCAATTCAGCTGCTCAGCCAGGCGGCTATCAAACAACGCGTGGTCTGTGCACAGCAGCGTGACGTCACAATGCTAATGACGTCAATGCATTGTCGCCCACAGTCACGACAGTTGAGTTGAGCTGAGTTGAGTGGCGTCGTGGGTGTGAATTGGTCATAAGTTTGACGCGGAAGGCGTTTAACGTTAAGGGGATGATTATACATTGGAGGGGGGAGCTTGCCTAGTGCGTCCAAGGGGGATAGACGCCCTGCCGTTAAGCGAGTGACGTAATCCGCAGTACCTTGGTGAAAGTTGTACGCGTGATGAACGTCAAAGTTCCATCCGCCGATCTGTGAAGACTGCATATCGTGCGCAGGAATTGACGTGGTCAACGTACGCCAATGGACAACCGTGCCGATACAGACTCGATACTCGTAACCAACTCGAACTAAACAAGCCACATACATGTAGAACTTGGTAGTGTATCGGTTGGAACGTTAGACTTACGACGCGAGGTTGTTGGTTCGATTCGCGGTCGGGTTGCTCTTAAGTGATTATTATCCGATGGGTGCCTATCTGGGGACAGGTATACTATCTCAGTAGTCAGTATATAACCAACAGTCCAACACTAAGGTCAACTCAGCTTTTCATCCCTTTGGGGTAGGCAAATCGAGTTTGACTGGGGTTGAGGCGGGGGCATTAGCTTTTGTTGGTCGGCAAGTGACACTGTGTGATCCCATATGGCAAATAACGCTCTGTAGTTTCAGATGCGGTCATAATTTTGTTTACAACCGGCCGGTCAGTGAGCATTAGGTTATGCTTTTCTGGCGGCTTTTTGGCAGAAGTGTACAAAGTTATAACTATATGGATACTGGAAACTCGGTCAAATAACGTTGTGAGCTCCAGTTCTTCTGGCGTATAACCTTAATCAACTCGCGATGGTTCCTGAAACCAGAGTCTTTCAAGTAGCCAAAAGTAAAAATTTAGTGATCCTGAACTGCATTGCTTTGATACAATCGCAGAGTGTGACGAACACATAAACAGCCAGACAAACAGAGACGTCTCTACGATAGCTAAGAGACGCTTGGCACTAAGTGCTGTCGCGCGTAAAAACTCACTAGTAGTAAACGTAGGCCACGTACCGATGGCGGTGGCGCGTCCGTAGACCTTCTGCCTGTACGCGTTAAGTCGATTCCACGTGAACGTGTATCTGAGGTTCGGCCGGGCGGCAAACATCCGGCGTGTTTGCCGACCCTCGACGGACACGTAGACGTGGACAGTGGTCAGGTTGACAGGAGAATGGTCAGAGGTCAGACGAAGCACCAGGGTCGACTTGTAGCCCGGCGCCCTATTGCTGGCGTACACCAGGCTGACGTTAGTGCCATTCCCCGGCATTGGCACACTCTCCACCACCACCTGGCAACAGCATAACAACTCAGCCTGGCCAATGGCCATTCTTCCGTGTAACCAGGGTTGGCTTGTAGCCCACTGCTTTACTGCTGACGTCACCAAACTGGTGATGTAAGTACCACCCCCCCCCGGTATTCGCACACTGTCCGCCACCAGCTAACAACCGTGTATCACCCAGTGGTACGTGACAAGGGGGAACAGTGGGACAATAATTGCCTCCTTTCCTCCTCCCCTTTAATTTCTGGCTGTCGGAGAATTGTCAAAAAATATTCATCCTGTTCAATAATTTTTGTCCAACAATGCACAATTTAGGGGAAAAGTTTGTAAAACTTTAAGAGCAAAATTACACTTATAAACATTTAATCTTCTTTGTCGAAAATGTGCGGGCAAACGTGACCTTAACCATAAGGGTCAACCTTTAGAACCGAAAACTGGACCCCAGTTACTCCAGCCCAGGGAAACGTTTATGCCATTTTTCGAGTTAGCCAGTACGTGACAAATGACAGAAAAAAAGACCGACAGACAAAAAGCACGACCCGTCCTACGGCCTATTGAAATTGTCACACAACAGCGAAAAACAGCGGGAAGAGTAACCTTTATTCAGACCTGCGATGCCGACGCGACTAAACTATTGAGCTGAGTCGGATCGGCGTCGCAAAGGTGGATTGAACTGAGTTGAATTGACGACGACTGACGACGGATTTCATGTCAATGCGTTTTCTCTTACTACGGTGGTTAAGCATGCACTTAAATTAAAGTGTGGTTGGTGCAATGAGCCCTAAGTCATCAGAAAGTATGGTCACTCAACAACTCACCTGAGATTTTAGTCTGAGTGTGTCGAGCGCAGAGTAACAGGATAAAGTGGAGATCGTCGACGTATGATGTTGAGACGATGACGACGACAGAACATTAACTGACGGCGACATCACAGCAACAGCAGCAGCAGCGGCAGCGTCGTGTTGACCAGTCCTTAAACAGTTCTGAGATCAAATCATATCAAATCATTTATTTGCTCAGCAGATCAGAAGTAAACAGTTACTGACAGCATATATAACTGATGAGCCGGACAGCAAAGCTTTTAACGAGAACAGATAGCTGCCGTTAAACATAGGCTGATGTAAAATAAAAAAAATACTTTAGAAATTTCATTAAGTTCACATTGGCAACAAAACGCTTGAAAGCTATAAGACTTCCAAAACTAAAAGAATCCGGTAAACTATTCCACACATTAATGTCCCTGCACGAAAAGTTGACTAGGCCTACATTTAGGATTATACAACTTGTAGACCTATTATGTATGCTATCTTTTATTTATAACAGAGCGAAAGTCCAAAAAAAATCAGCATAGTTTAATTTACCAAATCCCAAAACAATTTTATAACGGTTTTCAAGTCGACCTGACGCTGATGCTGGTGGAAGTTTTGCTGATCGGCGGCTGTCAGCAGAGTGACCCTATCGACAACGACGAAACTGTTGGACCGGACCATCACGTTCTTGCGCTGAGCAACAAACGGCGGTCCCCGCTGAAACAGCAGACTGACCGTCCCGCCGCCGTTCACTAGCAGGTCGTACCTACCACACAGCACAACTGACACTTAAAAAGATCTTACAATTATTTTTATCTTAGGAAAAACTTAATAAACAAGATACTGTTCGAACGAACACGGAGTCTGTCCAATGCATCTCGATAGCTAACAGTGAAGTCCGTATAAATTAACTGAGTGAGCTGTGTTAGCCAGTGGTAAAAATAAAAAGTTTAAGTGCTGCCTCGAAGATATTAAGGTCACGGCCTTGACATCTTGGGGTCACGTGGCGTCATTGGTCACGTGACCATTTGACTCGCTGTGGTCGACTTCCTATGGGTGGTCTGTTGTGACCATGCGTCTATCTGGCACCGTTATGAAGATATAAAGCCTCAAATATTGGACGCACGGACGTGGACACGGAAAGAAAAAAAGAAAAGAGACAGAGGGAAAGAAAGGGAAAGTGAAGGGAAAAGAAAAGAGAAAAGAAAAGGGAAAGGAAAAGGGAAAGGAAAAAAGGGAAGGTAAAAGAAAAAGGAAAAAGGTAGTAGAATAAAAAAAGGGAAGAGAAAGGGGAAGGAAAAGCGGAAGGAAAAGCGGAAGGAGGAAGGGGAAGGGATAGAGAAAGAGAAAGGAGAAAGGACAGAAAAGGGGAAAAAAGAAGGGAAGGGGAATGGGAAGGGAAAGAAAATGGGGAAGGGAAAAGGAAAGAAAAAAAGGGAAGGGAAAAAAGAAATGGGAGAAGAAGGAAAAGGAAAAGGAAAAAAGGAAGGGAAAGAGAAAGTGGAAGGAAGATAGCGTAAAAAAGTTGGACGCACGCACGGACGCAAAAACACTCAGTTGATTTTATACTCTGTCCCATGCTCTGCATTGGGCAGACAATAATGCGCATTTTCAAAACATCCCCTAGGAAACGCAAAGGAGCCGCGGAACGTTTCCTAAAGGAGCGTACAGGGCGACAAAAATGAAATAAATGCCGGAGTGCGGAGTGGGAGTTTTGGTTCAGCTCAGTTTAGGTATAGGTCAGAGTAAAAGGGTACGTGGGGGCACTGCTTTTCCCACCTGCTATTTTTAGTCTGTATAGTTTCGCCACCTGTGGTCAAGCAACTCTTAAGAAAAAAATAGTAAAACTGATTTTAAAACTCAAATTCACCGAATTTGATTTCCGCTGGGGTTCCGCCGCGGAGCCATACGGTGGAGCTTACAGCGTTCCTCCAGACCTCCTAACGGTATTCAAAAGCGGCCTACTTCTAAAGAGAGGAGGAAAGATAAAAAGAAAAAAAGAAAAAAGAGAAAAAAATGAAAAAAAAGAATAGCAAGCAAAAAAGGAAGTACAGTTCCTTTACTTCTTCAATTCTATTTTGAACACTGTACGTGAGATGAGCTTACTGTACGTTAGGTGACACGAAAGCCGTTGAAAAGATCAGTTGTGCCGTTGACAGACAGAGATAGATAAACAGAAAAAACGGACAGATAAATAGAAAGAAAGACAGACAGACAGACAGACGTGACAGTGACAGTGACAGTGACAGCGACAGTGACATACTCGCCGTGTGGTCGCCGGGTCAAAGTGAAGCCGTAGAGCGGATGTGTGACGACGCTGACTCGTACACCGACTAATGGCGCGCCGTGCACGTCCAACACACGACCACGCACCACCGACACCCGGCTATACGCAGACAGACAGACATCAGCTAATCTAGCACATAAACTAAAAAAGAACTGAACATGTTTTAACTTGGAATGAAACGAGACAAACTGAGTGGAAGTATTGTTACGTAAAACATAAAAAATCCACGCAGAATCAGATGATTGGAGCAAAGCCCAACGTGAGTCCGCCCGGCGCCCTAAGTCCGATTGGAGGAAAAATTTGAAGGTTGTGAAATTCCCCCGGTGGCAAAGTCACGTGGCCCGAACTCCAAACGCATTAGCGTACGCAGAACGCGCAATGTCGACATAAGGCGGGTCAACATGCACACCTATAACTTTTTGCTTAGTGGACCAATGTTCACAATTTTTTGTGTTCAACGCAGGATAAATAGCCCTTGATAACGCCGTTGACGGCTTGTCGATGTCTTCATGCGTTCCAGAGATATTCGTGGTCAAACTCGAACGCTGTCCTAAATCGCACCGAATTGTGGACTTTTTTTGCCCTCCAAAATTTTAAGGGGCGGCGTCCCCCAAAAGTTGTACCCGCGTTAACACCCCAACCTTGAGGCACGTCACGTGGCAAAGTATCATGGGGCTACTCCCACTACTGGCAAAGTTATAGAGGTACATTTACTAAATTTTAAGCCAATTTTTGACCCCCCCTTTGAAAAAACTGTAAAGAGTGCCCCGTCTTGGTGTGGGGTGCGCTAGTAACACTTGGTCATTTTCTAACATATGTGAAAATTTGGGGGCGCAGCACACTCTAGGGGCCAGAATATGGTCTTCCAAAAAAGTCGATTTGAGTGGGTACGATTTCACCGCTTAATCTCCGTGATTACTAGAGCAAAGTTCTTAAAACATATTTCATCCCACGCAAAAGGAATCGCGATACAAAATATACTTGACCAATTTCGAACATGTGTATCCTTTCCGAAGGTATTCGAAGCCGAAGTTTGAAGTCGACCGAAATCGGGCCAAATTTTGCATGTTTTTGGCCCTTAAAATTTTTTGGGGGTAGGCCCCAAAATTTTGGACCGGCATTATAAAATTCGGCCTAGTAATGATCAGCGCGCATAATTTCGCGCCGATCGGCCGACGCATCTCAGAGATCTCGCGTTGAAAGGAAAAAAAGAAACATCTGCAGTAAAACTTAAGTCCGGGCAGACTAATAAACGTCTGGTAACCTCCTGTAGCGCTTCTTAGCTACATGAGTCAGACTCGTGGCCAGAAGCGCTTTACAGTCTCGGAAGTGTCAGCTGATCGGCATGAGCTAACGATACCCCAGCGCACTATGCGGCCATCTATTGCCTGCGTAAGCGAACAATTGGGACCCACGGTTTGCAGCTAGCAGACATACCACCGCCCCAATCAGGTACGCTAGGCCTTAACACCATGGTCCGTAAGCAACTATTTATTTTCCATCCCGCTGAGAGTAGGAGGCTGAGTTGACCTGAAAATGACGAGTAATGACGCATCAGCGGCGTCGTGGGTCGAAAAAGTAGGCAGGACAGATAGTTGCCGTTTTCCAACAGGGTGTTCAAAATTTCAGTGTTGCCCCAAATCTCCTCAGAATGGGTTTTTGCCCCCAAAGTTTTTATTTTTGGACACGGCAACCACGCCACTGTGACGCACGCACGCACACACGCACCTGCGCTGGAATGAGTTTCTGTCGGCATAGCTTTGTACGCTGTCGTCGTCGACGAGAAACTTGACTCGATCGTAGAACGTAGAACCGGGGCTGGGCGGCTGTTTACGCAGCACGATGTTGAGCGGATCCGGAGCCGTGCGGCACAACGGACTGTCGATACACGCCGCGGCTTGTCTACAGCAACCGGGGTCCGCGCAGTCCACCAGCCCGTCTACACAGACGGCATCGCACACATATGTACCTACCTGCGACAGTACTACACTCCAAACACACAGACCAGGGCGGCCTAATAGGCCTATATGGTAATATTTAATTCAACGATATTAGTAGCTAACAAACAACACAGAGAAAAAAAACAAAGCAGCAACACAAAAAAAAGAAAAAGAAGAAAATACGTATAACCTACACATCCATATCCCACGACTCTGGCAAGACATATCGAATAAAAACTCAACTTCATAAGAATTTTCATAACATCTTACTGATGCTTATATTGTGTGTATATATACTGTTTTGTCTGTACTTCTTCAAAATTAAATAATGATGACCTGCGTCGTTGTCGACGTTGTCTTGGCAGACAGACTCTGTGTGGTTGTCGCAAGTTGAACCGTCCCAACCTTCATCACACAGATGACGCTGCCGCTCTGTCGCAGTCGTCGTCGCCATTTTTGCAATGTGCAATGTTGCAGTAAAAACACCGTGTCCCAAAATTAGCGGCACCCCTGTTTCAAATACGCTTAATTCAGTTTGCAGTTTATGGATTTCAACAAAATATCGTACACTGCATTATCTTAACAATGTTTACTGTCACACCCATTATGACGTACGCACTTTACCGTGTGTGCTCAATGTAACGTCATTGTGACGTCATTGTTCACATTACGGTTATGTTCAATGCATTGTTATTGACAAAGGGATCAAGCAGCAGCGTACCCGCCTTAGTCTAAGAGTTTGCGTCAAGGCCAAAAGTGGCCACTTTGAGCACAAACTGTAAGGACACGTTCCGAATGATTGTCTGAATGACTGTTTCAAATTTTGTAAAATATCTGTCGGGTATTAACGATTTTACACTAACTTATCAGTAGGGGTGCCGCTAATTGTCTGACACGAAACTGCTATATGATATCGAACGCTACATTCGACGCTAGGGTACGATACGGTAATTCAGCACAGTGGATGATAACTGCACGCAAAAAAGTTGCATTTAAAATTGCGGGCAAACCGCTGCAGATAAAGACATGGTTACTATTGACAGCCTATAAAAATTCGTCATCCCCCGATCCAATGGTATTATCCCCGACCCCCTACGACGTACCGTTTAGCCACAACACATGCGTTACAGACAAACGGCAGACGACTGACGACTGATACACTGATAGACATACGACATATCGTACCAAGACTTGACCTAACGGTCGGCCAAAAAGCTGAAACGGTCGTATGTAAGCTTACGTTGAGCGTGAGCGTCGTTCTGCTGGCTGGACGGCTGAGCAGCGGCGGTGACCATCAGTTGATGTTCAGTCTTATCATCATCATCATCATCACTACAGTCAGCTTCAGTGTCAGTAAGCTTGGGAGATATTGCACTTAGACGCTCCACATGATCGGACACAAGATGAGACACGCCACTAGTCAACACTGCATACACAATGCACATCAGCCATAGGCTTTGATCGGTCTCCACGTTTGGGAAACATACTGTAGCGAATTCTTTACTCCCCTTCCTTCCGAAAAAGGAAATGGGAAAAATAAGCTCTACCCCATTTCCCTTTCTCCTTTACCTTTCTCCCTCTCTTCGAAAGTAAGTTTCGTGAAATCTAGTTAAGGGATCTGGGAGTGCGCCGTGGGCTCCCCCAGAGGGGTCTGGGACGGAGCCCCAGTCGAAATCGAATTAAACACATTTTAGACTAAAAATCAGACATCTGATGACAAAAATTGCAATAATTTGCCTGAGAATTAACCGACAACAAATACTATAAGAAACACAAGGCATGCACGATACAGTATTGACATAACGCCCTGTGGCTCCGTGCAATTTGGACTGAGGCGTATGATTCCATAGCGTAAAGAGGGTGTAGAATTATCACTAAGTGCAATATAAAGGAGATGAGAAGAACCTCGCTGTCGTACAGCAGCTGAGAGACTGAAGGTGGTGGTCTGTGGTGTTGGGCTGTCGTTGTAAAAGTATACAAACCACACACCCGACCGCACGCGCTTCTTTAAGCTCACTGCTGCCATGTTGATGACGTCATCACGCTACAACCACCGCCACCCAGGGTTGCTAGATTGGGCAAAAAACCGCCAATTGGGCGATTTTTCGCAACCGCAAAACTTGCTTGACGACTTGCTTGCCACATTTTGGGTGACTTTTTGAATCACTGGCTTCCAGTCCATTGGGATACCAAAAGTACAAATAAAAGACAAACGTTGGGCTACTTTGGGGTGATAGACGACATGACTTCCAAAAAAAATCCGACAACCCTGCCGCTAGCCGCAAACTTCATCCTATCACGTCAGTGAGTACCAAACTACCAAATATAATGTTAAGTCACTATCTGACACCGCACACAATAAAAATTTTTATTTCATTTTATTTACTTATTTGGTGACGACACAGATGATGATGACCTTATAACCCTTATACGGATGAAACGTGAGCGGCGAGCATTATTACCTATACAGAGCCTACTAAACAAGAAATCTGAGCTAATGCTTATGATACGCGCGCGAGAGCCTATAGCTGTTCCTATTATTTTGCAGGTAATCTTAGTCTATCTCCATCCCTTTCGTCGCAATTCACTCTTCTGCAGCCAAAAATCGCCACGTGCGCAGGCTTCCTTGAACGTAGAGGGTCCGGACTTAAATTGCTAAAAATCTACATTCAATGTTGAAAATTTCATACGCAGGTTGTCTTGGTCTATCTCCAGCCATTTCGGCGCAATTCATTCTTGAAATGCGGGCCTCAGCCTGAAATTGCGAAAAATTCACTAAAACCCCTATTTTGAGGGTTCAAGGTCATTTAAGGTCATCGATGTTGACATTCCTAAGAAGCTCGTCGCCAGTGCTTGTTAAGATAAACAGTATGTCTGTGCCTATCTGCAACTATTTACAGGCTAAACGAGCCAATACCTGCAAAATAACTTTTTTAAAAGGAAGTGCCCCTGTTTCGCTCCTCATTCGTGGGGACCCCCTTCATCCAGTGGTATAAAATTTTGTCACAAATAGGCCTACTAGAGACTCTAAGCTATCATGTGGTGAAAACCCGAAGTCTCTATCTCACCTGGTCTTGAAACGGTACCGGATCGTGACAGACGGAGAGACGGATAGACAGAATTACCACAGCTAATACGCGCCATAGCTAGCTATGCTAGCTCTCGCGCGTAATAAAAAGACTTAGCATATTTGATACCGGCAGGCGACGGCGTGCTGTTGGTGTCGTCAGCTTTTCAGAGGTCATAGAGGTCACGGAGGTCAAAAAAGAGGTCACGTATGTCGGAGCGGTGGTCAGCGTGTGACGAACGTCATAACGAACGTGAGTCGGTGGCAGACGTCGACGCGCGTAAACAACCAGACTCAAAGGACTACTAGTGCTGTGCGATACCTGAAATATTAAAACTAGGGATGTTAATATGGCAAGATCAAGACTCAGAACGAAAACAAGAACAGTAAAACGATAAAGTATTGTAAGCTCATATTCGACGCAAGGAAAAACGGCATCAGTCAACGTTCAATATCATCAGCATCATCGTTTCATTCAACAGTCTGTAGAATGCCAGTCTGCTGTAATCACTCGTTACATTTCAGGAATCCAAGTTTTTGCAACATGTTGTCCGACATTTTACAGCGATTGGGTAATTTTGTCATCGATGCCACGAGACCAAGATGCTCGAGAACGAGAACATTTTGATGAGGATGAAAACGAGAACGAGACCATTAGATTTGAACTCAAGACCGTGTTGGCCTCAAAAACTTAACATCACTGATTGGAACCACGATAACGATATCGTCTTAAGTATCGCGATATACTACCGCGATGCCGGAACTGCATATAAACACTAGTCCACAATGCTATTTGGCGCTGCGTTGTCAGACAGAGATGGGGTGCTCGAGAACTGTCCTCGAGGACAGCTCGATAACAAAAATACCGTAGCCCTGGCTTTGGCCTCGACGCCTTGGCCTCTAGTCACTTGTAATAAATGTGCTCTGTGTAATGAGTTTTTTTGTATTTGTATGATATATCCACTGAAACACTGAAACTACAGACTCTGAGCATTTTAACGGTAAACTACGGTTTGAGTGAACTGTTCCAACACCGGGTTACAGAACGACGCCTACCACTCACCGCTGAGATGTTCCAGACTGTTAGCAACGTGAGTGGGCTGCTGTCCGTGACGTCACCGTCACGTGACAGCGCCTTGTGTGGTCCAGAATTGACGTCATCATGGTCTGACAATACCTGTGAGATATTGACACAGGTACGCCAGAACTGCCACGCTGCTAGCGTCTCAGCCAAGCGCTCACCCAGCAAATAACAGCGCTCTGTAACATCAAAACAGCATCATTGTACTAAATACTGTAGTGCTAGAGTGCGTAAGCAAGTATACCACGCGAAGTCATAGATTTAGGCCTAACTCGGGCTTGAATCAGTACTGGGTTGTGTCGGACAGACGGACGGATGGACACACAGAATTACGATAACTAATACGCGTTAGCACATAGCGCGTCGCGCGTAACAATCCGCTGTTTGCAGATTGCAGAACACCACCGCCGCAATCCGCCACGCTGTAGCCTACATCATTCCAAATCATGATGAGACGTAATTAGGGGCCTATCTGTTCGTTCAGATATAGACATAGAAAGACGTAACAATCGTGACCTGGCGCGGCAGTGTTGGTTGAGTTGTCAGATGTACCATGTGACTCATCACGTGACTGATGACGTCCCAGCTGCATCGATGACGTCAACGAAAGCTCATTGACGGCGTCATGTCCTAACACTGTGTGACGTCACATACAGACCACACAGATAGACAGATACACACAGAGCACACACCCACGTCACATCCGCACACACACAGACAGAGACACAGACCACACACTCAGACGGCAACGGAGCGCTATAGCGAAGGGCCGCCACAACGCAGATCTGCCATAGAGATAGGGGTTGGTCGATGGGTTAGGTTTAGGGATAGGGTCAGGGTTAAGATTAGATATTTTTTGGTGTTGATGACTGTAGCAGCAGTAGTAGTAGTAGTAGTAAATTTAGGCCTAGTGCATGGTAGTAGCATTAGTGCAGTAGTGACGTTGTGATAGTGTTGCAAACATTCGCTATGTCGGCCCCTCGTTACAGCGGGTCGGAATCCACTCAAGATTCACCCTAACTTTAAAACATTGTCTAATTTTCCCCATAGGCGCCATTGTAATTTTCCATATTTTTGTGAAAAATAGGTTAAAATGTTGAATTTAAATTTTGTAATTCCCAAAAGGCACTTTCTTGCGCGAAACCGCGTCATACGAGCCATCGTACGTTAAAATCGGCTCGGTCGTTTTTCCTGTAGAGGACGGCAAGAAAAAAAGGCAAGGAAAGGAAAGGGAAAAAAAGGAACGGCACAAAAAGCCACGCAAGCGTTATATTTCACGCAGGGAAACCCCCTGCAAACGGATTTTCACCAAATTTTGCACATCAGAAGATATGCCCGACGTAATCATCTGTGCCAATTTTGGTGTGGAAAAATAAAGGGGTTTGGGATATACGGGGAGTCAAATTTTGGAGTTTCCCAATGAAATGGCTTGTCACCCTTACAACAGTGCTGCGCTACCGCGCAGCCTGTGATTACAGTGTAGTGGGCAAGTGGGTATCGTCACAGAAACACAGACAAAGGAACAGACTGACAGAGACAGACAGTCAGACAGAGACAGAGACAAAGCGACTAATAAGCGTACCCAGCAAGCAGATGACGACGCTGCACAGGCCCAGTAGACAGGTGAACAGCGCCACAGAGAGACACTTCCACGTGCAACGACGACAATAATGACAACAACTACAACAACGACGACGGCGAGAAGGTCCAGGTAGTTCTATCATGGCGGAGTCCGTCCAAAGACAGCTGCGCTCCGAAGACGTCGTTTTCCTACAGTTACACACACGCACACACACACACTTCCACGTGCAACTACGACACTGACAACAACAACGACAACAATAACGACGACGACGACAAGGTAGTTCTACCATGGCGGAGTGCATCCAAAGACAGCTGACCGAGCGCACGTAATTGCTCGCGGTAAATTGGGTGAACCCGTATCTTTGCGTCATTTTCTGCACGTTTTTTGACGTCCGATAAGCTTATTCTTAGTCTCTGAAACTAAGAATCCAGCCGATTAGGAACGTTCGCCCTAATTCTGAGTTTAATGTGCCATTAAGTTTAGGAGTACACACGGGACCGACGGAGGGACAGACGAACAGACGCAGGGCCTATCGCGTTTTACGGTTAGCCTACTACTATATTATAAGATGGCCGTACTAGTTGGTCTGGACCGTAACAACGTACGGGTGTAAATCCTGGACAATTAAAACAACAGACAGCAAAAGATTAAAAGCATTCAAGATGGACATGTATCGAAGGATAATGCGAATCAGCTGGGCGAAGCATATCCAACAACTCAATACTGGAAGAGTTGTAGCCGACACGTCGCTTCCTGGCAGAGGTCAAGAGAAAGAAGTTGCAATACTTTGGCCATGCAGTAAGAGCGGACAATTTATGTAGGCTACGCATGTGCTGCATGGCACCATCGCTGGGAATAGACGCCGTGGAAGACCAAGAAGACGCTGGACGGATGATATCAAGCAGTGGACTGATGAATCAGTGGCAGAGTGTGTTCAATGTGCACGTAACCGAAACAGATGGAGTGCCTTCGTGTCCGTGTCGGCGACATCCGATCCTCAATCATGAGGAAAAACCAAGGCAAGGTACTAGTAATAGCGGGGAAACAGCAAAGCGAAAGAACGAAAGATGAGCATGTGGAAATTGTACTAGGCCTATTAGTTAGTCGGTTTTAGATTCCGGACACATCATTAAACCTAAATGATTTTTTTTCGCAAATGTTTGCATATTTTAAAATTTCATGTTTGCGTTGTTAGATGTTGCTTGTGTCAATTACTTTTTATTAAACGAATATATGATGATGGCGATGATAATGATGAACTGTACCATTGTGGGGACTTCATGACACTGTCTTGTCTTGTCGTGTCAGCATGTCTTGATGACGTCATTACTCGATGTGGTCACGTGACGCGCAGCCGCAGTGACGTTAGCACTGACATGTTAGCATTGACACCTGCTGCAGCAGCACAATGATTTATGCCAAAAATTGCAAAGAAACAAAACGCAATTTATATACACAATTTGTAGTAAGTCTATGTATTAAACTGTTCATAGTCTTTTTTGTCAGAACGCAGTGTAAATAGAACAAAAAACCCAGCTGTCGCTGGAATGAGCCGATCTTACCGCCTACATCCGAAGGCCAGCGTCCGACTTCCAGTCGCCGAAAAAAAACGATTTCCTAGAGTGACTACAGTCTCATACACGCTATTGTGCGCGCGCTATATCGAAGCTACAACGAACACTAGAATACATAGATTGTTCGCGCACGTGGGTGTTAACTGCAAACAGCAACTTTGCATCTAAAATTGCGGTCAAACCGTTGCAGACGTAAACATGGTATTGACAGCCTACATACTCGTCACCGCCCTATCTAACAGTACCGTCGCCGCCCCCCATATGACGTACGGTTTAGCTACACTACATGCGTTACAAACAGACGACAGACGGACGACACATCGTGCCCAAGGCTCGACCTAAAAAAAGCCGCAACATATGTTCATTAGTCTATTTCGATTTCATTTTAGGCTACTAAAACTCGAACAATTAAGCTGCAGGGTTAGCTAGCCGTGCGATATCGTAATGATGCAAAGTGTAGTGGTCAATGTTTGAACACCACTGGGGCCTACTGAGTACTGCATAACATCATCGCGTTTATCTCACTCACAGCGCAAGTCTTGCAGTCAGCCGACAGGTAACCCATATATACGTCGTCACGCAACAGTTTTTCTTGCACACAGTCACTGCGTCTATAAGTACCATTAGTTTCTTGGGCGGAGAACTTCGCTGGCGAAGGGTCTAATAATTAGTGCATAATGGGCAGCAGCAGCAGCAGCAGTTGCAGTAGCGTTGGTGCGAGATGCTACTGGGGTGCTCAGTCATCACTCACTGTAGGCTGCTCCTAGGCTGGCGGGATGATTGTATGACTTGCCGAGAACACGTTTACAACAAACAACATGAAGCGCTATACTAGCAGCTGTAGCAGCAACAGCGCAGCGGCAGCAGGTCGGCGTGATGCCAGGTAAGCAACTGCACCACTGTAGCAGCAGCTGCTGCAACAGCTGTCGACAGCAAGGTGTTGAGCAAAGCATTACAAGATAGCAAGCAACCCTGCAGACATCAATCAGAAAGGCAGTCAGTCGCGAAACACCGATCACAGAATGCGTAAAGCCCAAATTCCATTAGGCCTATACGTCGACGTTCACCGAAACTTTCCGACGGGAAAGTTTCGCTGAAAGTCGCGGACGCAAACCATGGATGTCACGGGAAAATCTCGGGTTTTCAAACTATCTCGACATGTCGAGAAGATTGCGACAAAGCCGTTTGTGTCGCACTAATGGAATTTATTCCGTGACAAGACACGGGGAAAGTTCGCTCAATGGAATTTGGGCTTTAGACGGTTAGAGGGTGTTACATATAAGACAAAACCTCACATGCAACAAAACAGGGCGGAGCTACGCACAGTGCAGCTGTCAATCAACTCGGGTTTGGCAGCGCCATCGCGCGAAACGCTACTGACGGCTTAGTGCGATATGCTTGACGTATAAATCAAGCAATCGGACAGTTTCAGAAGCGATTATAATGGCCTCGATCGATCGTTGCAGTGAATGAAGCCTGTTGCATGTTGAACACGTAAAAACGTGCAAAGCGACAAAACTTAACTTAACTAAGATAAAATGAAAGTCGCAATGGGCAGCTTTCGTTTCAGTTCGTTTCCTTCGCTCCGTGCGCTCATCGTGTAACGTGACCAATCCAATTCACTGCAGTGACTGACCGATGTCAATCGTTTCCGAAAATATACGATCGATGGACATTGGACATTCAACGTAAAGGCGCATACAGAGCGACGAAACTGAACTGAACTGAACTTACCAATGGGCGAGCTGTACGTTCTGCCTTTTGCACGCACGGGAACTATACTGGCACTCGAAAATCTCACGCGCAGAGAATGAGGCTACTAGATTCATCAAAGAGTTAGCTGCCAGGTAGGCGTGTCTGAGTGCTCGCGCGTGCGCAGTCAGTCTGACGGAGTGCGCCGCAGGCGATTCACCCGCAGACTGCAGCAGCAGCAGAGCACAGGGGCGTAGCGACGGGCGACGAGGGTACGTGAGTACATAATAATCCCCCAGAGTTTAAGTTGGGAAAATTGGCTGACGTTGAATTTTTTGACCGAGTCCGACCAAAATTGTGACGTAAATCGTGTAGCATATAGCCGACCCCCAGTACATTGGCAGTGTGTTGGGGCTAAGAAAACAGTTAGGGGATTCAACTTTCCTAACCTTCCCTCGGCAATTCAAACACTGATCCCCAAAAATCAGGTCAAGCAAACTTTTCACAGAGTATTACTGTTAGTGATACCCGCTCTGTATAAAGCGCCGAACAAGCTGACCAATCGTTCTAGCCTACTTGAATCTTGAACGATGCGGCAGATCTACAGGCATTAATGTACATGTCCTATC
>Ga0056128_1000129_pt1 | contig 49453 bp, 30 predicted proteins | sample WorMetLIZISLAND2_FD_71113 | JGI IMG/M metagenome (GOLD analysis project Ga0056128, IMG submission 71113) | Marine gutless worms symbiont microbial communities from Max Planck institute for Marine Microbiology, Germany - Olavius geniculatus... ... | reverse complement strand
GACAGCACCAGTTGAGACTAGCAAGTTTGTACCTGTGACACATTATGACGTCAGCGTTACATCACGACTAGCAAAAAATATTTAATCAACTGCCATATTTTGTTCAAATATTTCGAATTAGTATTTCTTCAGCTACAACTGGTAAAAATTTTGTGTAAATTGCTTATAATTTGAGTAAATTATGAAAAAAAAACAAAAAGGGTTTTTTTATGAAACACCGTGTAGGTCTACTGTTCTAGATAATGTATGAACTAAACATTTACTCGTAGACTAATTAAAACCACAACAGCATACACATAATATAATAAACTGATATTTGTCAAAAAATATTTAAGCTGTTTATGTGCCACGAGAAATTAATGTTGTAGCTGCATTGCAAACGAAAATTAGCCATCTTAGCCGCAAATGCAAGTTTGCGGCAAAATTTAGCTAATCCGAATATCAGCCGTAATTTTGGCTCAGCCGGATTTATTATTCCAAAAATTCGGCTAGGAGGTCTACGTCAGCTTTCGAGTGAAACTCTGTATCGCATCTTAGGCCTATCGTATGGCGTATAGTCTCATTTCGACGCACCGTCTATCACCGTTAGTGATTGACTGAACGTCATTTTTGTGCGAAATAAGACGTTAATTCTCCAATGGTTTATTATTCATATTCACAAGTAGGCCTATTATTAAAAAAATTATGTGCAATTTTGTTTGACGAATGTTGTAGTAACGTACGTAAGTTGAGTTTTATGCACGACGATCGCGAATACATTGTGCTGCAGCATTGTTGTGTGCATCGTCAGATGTGTCGTGTGGTATAAAGATGATTTGTATTGACGGGCTGCCGGCGACTGCGGCACAAGGCTAGATGATCTATGCAGCCGAGAGGGCATTCATTGCTGTTACTCGTCCTGAGTCGCTCGTCAAATTCCTCGTTGCAACCGCACGTTTACGCAGTCGTGTCTCTGCAAATGTTTGCAGTAGGCCATACGCATTTGTCGCCAGCCGTCCCAGCACTGGAAACTGGTACGAAAAAAACTGGTTTCTATGTTATTGACAAGACGTAGAATTCACGTAGGCCTACAGTGTGCGACGTGCGTACATTTGTGCAAAATATCCGCAAACTAATGCGGCGATTCGTGATTTATCGTGTCCACAGAACACGATGCTAAAAGCTATAGGCCTACTGCCGTTTCTTTCTCGGGCAGTGACAATTTAATAAATATTTGTTTTTATTGTAATAAAAATATTTAAGTATAAGTCACTGGTCTTGAGTTAATTAATGCTTTAATTCTACCGATCGAGCGCTGTAGCTTTTACTGATAGGCCTTAATGTACTTCTTGGCGGTATATATACCGGCGATTCAATTACAGCTGGCCATGTCATTTATAATTGAATCGAAAACGTCGTCGCGACGAGCAGGCGGACTGAGCGTCGACATTAGCGTACATGGTCGTCGTTTATATGATCGTATAATGGCAGACAGAAAAACAGCAGACGAAATCAATCAGTGTCCACCAGCCAGAGCATGATGCTAATGAAAGAGGCTGCATCCGCGTGCAATTTGTCCGCGTATATTCTTATACTCGCAGTCTTCTTTACAGCGTACTAATCGACATTACTTCACTGCACTTTTTTCGATACAGTTATCTCTGCGTTTCTCGGAGATATGTCTTAGGATGCTGCTGATAAGCTACTGAAAATGTTGCCGTGTTGTTGTCTGTACTCTGTATCTGCAATCAGTGAACTATTTAACCGTATCGACGCAGCATACTTTAGAAATAAATATATTGCACTCGCGCAGCAATTCGCCGAGATACGTCGGTCCTAAGCGCATTTTTGTCTTATTATGTGCAATAATATTGAATTAGGCGCCAGTCGCTGCAAGCGCTATCGACGAACAACCGTAACGCAGTCGGCAGTATACCGTAGGCCTACATTCAATAGCAATATGACTCAATGCTGTAAGCTCGCTACCACTCGTTTCTATCGCATTGTCCACAATGAAGATGTGAAGTATTTATGCGATTTCTCGATAATTTGTCTGCGCTGATTGCATTAGTCCCATCATCCCATGCGTTAAGTACCACAGTGACATAGGCCTACGTTATCAGCTTACGTAAGCCTATCAGAATGACTGACGTCGAATCATCGTCGTCTAATTAATTGACAATACGAAAATGCAGCAGGTCTATAACTACTGTTTTTGGTTATAAAATTAACAACGGTCTATCGATCCAAGTACAACAAAAGCCGAAGTTGGTTCGCCTTTGAAGACGCAATGTCTTGTAGCCGCTTGCAAAGTATTTTTACGCGCGACAGTGCTTAGCACGTTTTAACTATCGTAGAGGCGTCCGTGTGTCTGTCCGTCAGTACGTCCGTCTGTCACTGTCACACCTTGCAGCTCTATCAAAACGGTGCAAACTGAGATCACGAAATATTCACCATGGGCGGCCGCAGACTAGTTTCTGTGACAAAATTTCGTGCTGCTGCTGGGTGAGGAGATTCCTTTCAAACGACGGCGTTATTGACCGATATAGTCCGCTTGTTGTTTAAGCCTGTTGATTGCGAGTCGGCACAGGCATGCGGCCCGCTAAAAAAATCTTCAAAACTAGCCAGATGTTTCGGTTGAGTTGCTGAATGGTAGAATAGTAATGACAATAGAAGAAAAGTGAGACTTGCTCCATGAGAAAATGGCAATGGGTTTTACGTTTCATATCGGAATGGGAATGAAGTCATTAAAATAGGAGGATTTTGGTGCGAAACATCAGTTCCCGCACATCCCCATGATGGACCCGTGCGGAGCGGTAGAGTTTATTTGATCGCTTGGCGCGTGACAAATGTGCAGAACGAGCGGTCCAGTCCGCGGGCAGCTGATCAGCAGACCGACGACGCACGAAGCCGACCGACGGCAAGCCAATTATGCGCCGCCATCGAAGAGAAACGAGGCTAGTTAGTCCCGGACGTCTCATCGCATGGGTCCGGCCGGGTGGGTGATCGGTCGGAGTATTATATTGAACCCCGCACGCTGTCGGCCGGCGGTCACATTAAAATGTCTCCCCCATGAAAAATCCGCCCGGGGAGAGTTATAATCACGGATTTGATATGTCTCCTCCTTGCCGGCCCTTTAAAAGTCTCCCCATTATAGGATCGCCCGCCAGAAAATTTTCCCTCCCGGCCGACAATATCGGTAAAAATCCGTCCCGACCGGGCGGCCGCCGGGCGGAGCGGATTTTTGCCGGTAAACTGTCGGCCGGGAGAGACTTTTCAGGGGCGATCCTATAATGGGACACCGGTCGTCGTCGTCGGCTGCAGCTAATGCGCAATTGAAAGACGCTCTCGCTCGTCTGCTACGCTCATCTGGCGGGTAATGATGATCCGTCCAAGACAAATTGATATCAACGTAATTATTTCCGGGGGCCGGCCGATCGAGAGCGCTCAAGCGACGCGGCGAAACGAGCACCTCGGCTGGCTGTATGCGTATGAGGAGCAGACCGACGATATGTCGCTACTCCCGAAGTCATATTCTCACACTCGCCTGTTTCTCTGCTGGCCAACCATCACTCCACGCTGCTGCTGATGCTGCATCACTGTCACGCCTGCATTGAACTACGCACACGTCTTCTTCACAACCGTCTCGGCCTTTCTCACAACCTGCCGACAGTGACGTTCGAGTCACGAAGCTTGCGACGACTCACAAGTTACAAGTGCGGTTGACGCCACGTCATGTGCACTTATCCACACGAGTCCATCAGTTAACTTTCGTCTTCAGCTAGGATTTGCTAAGCCTGCGATTGTTTTCCACCAACGACAGACAGCCTTCAATCGTCGTAAAGCGGCGTGCCGCGTACGTCCCATACTGTCCTGTGCCAGCGTGGCACTAACTTGGTTACGTGACGCTCTGCGACGTCGTCGTCGACGTTGTGAGTGTGGGTGGTGGCCATCTCGCGCTACAGCAGCAATGTTCGTTGATCCATCTGCCGCCAGTCCATCCGTCCAGCCATTCATCTTACAGACTGCAGTAGCATCGCCGCTAGCCGCAAGCCGCGTCGCTTTTTCCATCTGTCTGCGAGCGCATCTTCCATTTGTCTTCTCCTGCAGCGGCAGCAGCAGCAGCGGCGACTGGCGTCATCGTCGTCTTCCAGCGTTCGCGTCGCTCATAATTTATTCATTGATTCAGAGGCGACACGATCGACCACGCAGGCGAGCTGGCTCGGCCGTGTGTAGCGCAAGCCAGCCTCGACCAGTTAGATTCATTGCGGTCGCACATCGTCAGTCCTCCGGCAAGAATCCGTTCGACTCCGAGTCCAACAGACCGCGTGCATACCGCTAGCAGCCAGCCGGCGGCCGCGCAAAGCTGCACAGCGGTTATGATCAGAGACGACCGCCAGAGACAATTTATCTCGGCGACCATCCGACTCCACCGGTCGTTTGTCATCGAAGGTGGAAATGCGACAGTGCGATAATGTGGTCGCGTGTATCGTGGCCGGCCGACCGGTCTGCCGGCTGGCGGGTGGACCGATGTAACGATAGACAACAGCGGTCGTAAAGCCGGTCGAACGACCGAACCGAGCGACTGACCAAACGAAAGCCGGGGTGCCCCATTATAGGATTGCCGCCCCCAGAAAAGTCTCCTCCCGGCCGACAATTCACCGGCAAAAATCCGACCCGCCCGGCGGCCGCCCGAGCGGGACGAATTTTTGCCGGTAAATTGTCGGCCGTAGGGAGACTTTTCTGGGGAGCGATCCTATGATGGAGAGACTTATTTTTGGGGCCGGCGATATTTTAATAAGGAGAGACATATCAACTCCGTGATTATCTCTCCCCGGGGGAGACATTTTAATGTGACGTCGCCGCCGCCTACCTCACTTCCTCTTGCGCTTCTGCCACGCTGATATTTCGCTAGCGTATAATTATGAGACAGCCCGTACCGGCTTGCTTGTATTATGTATATTGCGAGCGACAATAAACTGTATGTAGTTCTCGGCGGTATGAGTTACGTGGGGACAACGAGATCAACACTGATATTGTCTGGCACGCGTAACGAGAATTGTGCTGATGCAGTGTTGTGTTACACGTGCGGCGCCGGCTGCTGCTGCTGATGCTGCTGCGGCCGCATCACATGACATCCAGTTATCACACGACGCTGATATGAGATTGGTCATCGACGTCGAGTCACGATGTACGAGTAGTAGGCTACACAGCATTGCAGACGCCGCAGTAAAAAAATTCTTCGACGATATTAGCTATCTGTTATATATCACGTAGGCCCTACCGTCGCCATGCTACTCGCCGCTGTGTAACACACAGAACGATGAGATAATTATGACACGACTAAACTACTAATTGTTGCCAGTGTTCGAAGTGGGATGGTATGGGTCGATATGGCATACCGGTACTTTCTTGGCCGCCGGCGCGTGGAAAGCATACCGGCATTTTTTAAGAAAAGAAATACCAGTTATATGCTTTCCAGACAGTTTTCTGAAATTTAGGCAAGTGGTCGTTGATGTTTGCGTCTCGGTCTATTAGTGGCCAAATTAGCGCTAGGTTTTTCATTTAGCAACTATTTCTGTTCCAATTTGCCTTTATTCTTTAAACTGCACTAAATTTGATCAGTTGATTTTTAGGAAAATGATTAAAATTGTTGCCACCAAGTGTCCTATTTTAAATCCAAAATGCATCAAATTCGATTTTGGCTGCGGCTCCGCCCCAGACCCTGTTGAGGGAGCTTATTCCAGACCCATAGCTAAATTTTAAAAGTCCTACTTCTGAAAAAAAAGAAAAGAGGAGGAAAAGGATCGGAAAGAGGAAAAAATTATGGGAAAAGGAAAGGAGAGGTAAAGAAATGAGAGAAAAAAAGGGAAAAAGCCAACATACCGGCACTTATTTTGCCCCACTTCGAACTCTGATTATTGCAATTTCTAAAATGTGCGAAGTCAGTCTGTACGTGCGGCATCAGAACAATAGGCCTATAGCTATGAACTAATGCTAAAGCTAGCCTGCTAGAACAAAAACGATCTATGAAGTGCCAATATTATACAACGTGATTTTGACGCAATTACATGTTAAGAATTAGCAACATTTTAATAAGCCAATAACCAAATATTTTAGTAAAAGTTTTTGCTATAAGGTAATTTTATTCGTCAGATAATTTTAAAATAAATAGCTCCAGTGTTCTTTATGCATATGTATTTGACCTTTCTGTGTGTAAAAATGGCCCAAATGTTTATTATTGCGAAATTTAAACCACAACCAGTGGCGGTTCTAGCCCGCAACATCTGGGGGGCACGGCCTCATGGCGAGTGCGGTAGCGCGAATCTATAACGGAGGTCTGAGGGCAGAGCCCTTAGCGGAGTCCAGGAGGAGATCCCCTGGTTAGAGATGAGGGGCGAAGCCTTCCTGAAGCTGAAGCACTTTTGGTTTTTGGACATTTGATGGAAGCCGCAAATTTGTCCACTTTTCTACCATTTGTAAACGCAAAGAAATCAAATATTTGTGTTATCTGTGCAAAAAAATCATGGGTGGCCACGAAACTGAAGGGGGGAGCTGGAGCAAAACTAGGGGGCTGTGTCCCCCGGTCCGGGCCTAAAACCGCCACTGGACAAAACCTAACTTTTCTATTTATTTGAAGTTGGAAACACGGTACAAGAGGACTGCAAGCGCTATGCCAAATTAACACAAGTTAAAAGCTCAGCTCAGACAACTGTTTATACTTAACTACATGTACTTATAACGTCCGAGTCCAGGTATAGGCTTCAGAATAGCGAGCAAACAAGAAAGTCTGTTTTAAGTCCATTTTATGTTTTAATTGCCTAAAGCGCGCTTTGCTTTATTTATCTGCATAATATTACTGCAATCCGTGAATTCGGTTCTTTATTTCTGGTCACTAATTTTTCACTTTTGGTGCTGCGTTCCCAGACCTGCCTTTTCAGCTAGAGTGTTTGTCACACCATTCTACATTGTGTCCAGTAAAAAAAAACTAATCCCCTAGACATCGTGCAATAAAAAGGTCAAATCTGAATGAATCTGAATAAAGTTTCGTACACTTAATCCCCAATAAATTCCTGAACCGATTGCCGAATTTCAGTGAAAAATATTATTTTAGGGGAGTTATTAATTGTTGAATATTGACAACAAAATATCTTTGTGCCTACGATTCGAACTTCCGTTTTGACATAGGCGCGCTACAAATGCAGACTTAATTACTTACTTACTGTCTGTTACCAGTATGGCGTTGCATAAGTAAACCCCTCAGTTAATGTACATTAGCATGAACAAACAACAACTGATTCTAACAAAATTCTACGTCGACGGTGCATCATTTGGTGGCAATCAAAGTGCCAAATTTTAATAAAATCTACTGAAGAAAACAATAGCTACAGCGGCTTTTGTGAGGTCACCCCAAAACACTTCAGTTTCAAGCCTTCGTGTCTAACGTAATCCACAAAGACCTGAAACTGGAGTGTTTTAAGGTGACCTCACAAAAGCCACTGTAGCTATTGTTTGTTTAAACAAATTTAACTGAAATTCTGCAGTTTGATCGCCAATAAATGGCGCATTGTTGGTGTAAAACTTTGTTAAAATCAGCTGTTGTTTGTTGGAGTTACGCAAATGTAAAGTAGCAGAGGGGTTCACTTGCGTAACGCCATATTGGTAACGGATATATTATGTTATCGATATTCAACATTTAATAACTTTGGTAACAAATAATATTTTTCAATAAAATTTGGCAATCGCTTCAGGAATTTGTTGGTTATTAAGCGTACGAAACCTTGTTTAGATTCATTCAGATTTGACATTTTTTATTGCACGACGTCTAAGGGATTAGTTTTTTTACCGGACGCAGTGTATATTATCGGAGAGGCCTCGTTTAGTCTAAAAACAGATCACATTAAATTTTAGCTCGGTAATTATTATTCAGTCTCTGTGTGTATGGATACTACTTCATTCTGTGACATTCTTGCAGCGAGTTTAAAAGGTTAAAGCCAACAAAAAACAGTATTTATAGTACCAAGTTGCGATAATAAATTGTTTATATTCGCATAAAATTTATATTAAACGTTTCGTCGAAGTGCGTGATTGTAGATTTGTAGTTTGTTTACCAAGCGCCTGATTCGTATTTCTGCTGCAGTTGACTTATTGTTCCGCGGCATAACATGCTTTTGTTTCAACTGCAGTGAAAGAGAATACTCACTGCGTTGCGTTGTGTTGCGTTAATACGAACGGAAACCGCGAAATGATTAACGAGCGAGCGACGGACGACTGCGGAGCGCCGACAAATTTTTAAAGCTGCAGCAGACTCGAGGAGGAGGATTTTGTGACACGCTTTCGTCGACGCGGTGGTCCATCGATGTATGGCTGCTGCGGCGCCGAGACCGGCCGACCGACCGATCGCCCAGCCAGTCCCAGTTCCCGGCCCGGCCCGGCAGCACGACTTATATTGAACATCGATCACGTTTATAGTACACAGCCTGACAGTTTAGTTATTACAATCTCGACGAGCGAGCGAGCCGGCGACGGGGCAACACGGCCCACTGGCCTCGTCCATCGTGCCCCACCCTTTCTCCCTGCCTCCCCGGCCGTCCCGGCACTCGGTCGGTCCACGACTGGTCGGTCGGTCACATTGTATCGCACTGCTCGCCTCGGCTCAGTCGTCGCTCGTCGCTGGTTCGTTTGTAATTTCATCAAATGGGTTTCGGTCGTCGGCGTCGAATTCGATGAGTCGTTGAAATTAACCGGCGACGCACGGACGGACGGACGCGCTGTCCATGCCCACGCCTGACAGCAGCTAGGCCTAGCTGTAGCTGCATGGGCTGTCATTGTTTTGCTTGTCCGAGCAGTCAACCGTGAGGCTGCTGCCGCATCGCACTTATCAAACGCCGACACGCACTGACAATCCGGCAACATTTTTGCTGTACATCGGCGCACTTCGTTCCTCGAACACAACGGAGAATTTGTTATTATACAGCAACCAAAAATGTCGCCCATTGAATTCTGGATGGGCCTTTTCCCCGGTTTTGGGTATACATGTATCCTGCAATTTTCGAAGTGTAGACGTGACAACCAAGCGACACGAGCAAAAAACGTGCAAACCATATAAACTTCAGAAATATTTGGCGACGTCGATCCGTCCAAAATGTTGGGGGAGTTAAGGTTGAGATGCAATAGATAGGCACCGAGAACAAGGCGTCGCTGGCGGCGAGTGGGGCGAGTAATGAGGACAGGGACGCGGTATTTCCTTCCCAACTGACTGCGGGTCTGGAGAGCGTGGTATTCTCTGCAAACGCCTAAAATACATTTATATTTATTTTTTGCTTCACACAAAGGTTTTCTGGTGAAACGATAGCGCAGAGAGCAAGAAACAAGATTTTGGACCTTTTTACGATTTTCAGTGAAAAGATTGGAACATTCATTCTGCATGGCGACCTTGGCTACATTACAGAACATGCGGCCTCCAGGATTTGCGCCCCTAGAAATATGGAGATAAAATTAAATTTATTGAGTCAAGAGGCAGCGCCTGTCACACTCTGGAAGCTAGTATAGTAAATATTATACAATATTATACTATTGGTTTTGCAGCGTATCATAGCGGAAGTGCTCACGTGCTGGCAGCAGAGCATGCTAGTGATGCCACACACTACGCCGGCTGATGGTAAACAGTCGACCATCACTCAGTGCTATCTGACTCGCTTGTCTCCAGTCGTCGTCGTCGTCGTAGTGGCTAGTGGCTGCAGTTCTACGGCTGATTGTTCCAAGTCGTTCACGCAACCGACGCAGTGTGCGCGCCGCGTACTGGCGTCGACGTGCCATTGTCGAAATATCAATATCGTGCCATCTCCGATAGCGTTGTCAACCATTCATCAATGTCTGGCGTGCCGTCTAGTAGCTGCGATGACGTTCTGCCTTCCTCGCCTCCTTAGGCCTACACTCTGTGTTGACGCAGGGTTGGCAACACGTTGTACTGGGTCTTACATAATTAAGTAAGTAGGTAAGTAAGTAAGCAACTTTTTGAACGCTTGTGATACGCACACTCTTACTATAACGCACAATATGAAATAGGTTAACGAAAAAAAAACTCAAGACGATACAAGAAATTTGAGCTAATGCTCACGAGACGCGCGAAAGCCTATAGCAGTTCCGGTTTAGTAGTTTTGCTGAAAATTGGAGTGTTCACGCTAAGTTAATATACAAATACCAAATTCTCTATCTGGATCGCATAACGATAGTTCCGTGGCGTCACCTTCTGAATGATATAGACTTGTGTCGCAGCCCGAAATCGCCAAAACATCCATAAAGCCTCCTGTTTTGGCGTTCATGGTCATTCAAGATCATTGAATTCGGCGCCAATCGAGAGCCAGTGTATGACTTCCTATGAGTGATTAATAGTAACCTAGGCCCTATCTCGCACCGTTACTGAGATACAGCGACTTATTAGCCAAAATGGCAAATTTTTCCCACCCCTCTCATTTAGCGCCCTCGTTCGGAGTGACCCCCTTCGAATTTATTGAAAAGCTTTATGGTTCCTGAAACTAGAGTCTTCCAGGCAGCCGACGGTGAAGATTTGGTGATTCTAGCTTGCACCGCTTTGACTGATCTACCCGTGTGACAGGCGGACAGACAGACGGACAGACGGACAGAATTGCGATGGCTAAGACGCTGCTTTCAGCTGTTTTCGCGCGTAAAAACAATTACAAAACATGAACACATGAAAGCAATGACATATAGCCTAAGCTTATGAGTTATGATTGAGCATATTTAAACATAAGACATTTAGCCTGCTATGAGCACTGTTGTTATTAGTTAACATTAATTAAGATGTAGTTAAGTTTGGTAAATAAAGATTGTCACGCGATTGTCATAGACCCACTGCGCGTCTTGATCATCCTGTCCGTTAACGATGCGAAAGCAGCTACTGCTCTAGCACGTCCTAGCCAATCCAATTCTGTCCGTCTGTCCGTCCGTTCGTCACACGGGTGGATCAGTCAAAAACAGTGCAAGCTAGGATCACCAGATCTTCACCATCGGCTGCTTGTGAAAGAGTCTAGTTTTAGGGACCATAAAGCTTTTCCATAAATTCGAAGGGGGTCACCCCGAACGAGGGCGCTAAATGAGAGGGGGTGGGAAAAATTTGCGATTTATTGATTTTTGCGATCTTCGGCTGCAGCGCACAGTCCAAGAACTGCGACGAAATGGCTGGAGATAGACTGACAGTTTGCGAACAGGAAGTGCTATAGGCTTTCACGCACCTCGTGAGCATTAGCTCAAATTTCTTGTATTGTGTTATTATTTTCTGACATTATTAGGCCTACTGTAATTATAACTTGATGGTATTCAGTAATTGCATTTCAAATAGCATTATTACTGTACAACTGAACGAGCTAGAGATCGGCGGCGGACGTGCATGATCGTCAAATTCTCAGAAAGAGTTGCCCCGGCCAGTTGGCGAATGGCGACTACGATCGGATAGTGGAAGGATACGCGCGCTTCTAGGTCGACTCGTGATTGCCGATGCTCGACCAAACCTGTTGCCCCTTCCACTGGTCGAATAGGTCGGACCACGGCCGTACAAACGCAGTTCGCGTTATAGGGTCGAGCCTATTGCGAAGGGGACTCGGGAGTCTGGAGGGCACGACGGCCGGCTGGCGTCCGGGTTGGATTTATGACCAGCTGGACAGTTGCGGTCGGTTGGCGGCCAGCGGGGTAGAATGACCACCGGGCGAGCGGAGCGGGCACTGACCGATCTGCCGTCCCACACAGCCGGTGCCCCATTATAAGATCGCCTCCCAGAAAAGTCTCCCTCGGCCGACAATTTACCGGTAAAAATCCGCCCCACCCGGGCCGCTGCCGGGCGGGGCGGATTTTTACCGGTAAATTGTCAGCCGGAGGAGACTTTTTTGAGAGGCGAACCTATAATGGAGAGACTTTTTGGGGCCGGCGATATTTTAATAAGAGAGAACATATCAAATCTGTGATTATCTCTCCCGGGCGGACTTTTCATGGGGAGACATTTTAATGTGACACCGGCCACTAGCTGACCGCCGAGCAACGGAGCGGACCTCACACATGCACGCACTGAGTCCAGTTGCTAGTGGTCTACGCCAGCGCTGCAGCACAAGGCGGTGATTACCAGAGCTAGTCCCGCGGGATGAGCGCGCGTGCACTATCCGTCTCGAGGAACTTTGTGTAACTGCAGAACTGCATGCCCCGTCGGTCACTATAGAGGTGTCGCCGCGTCATTGACATATAGCACCGTGCACCGACTGGATCATCGCAACGTTCTCATCAGACCGGACCGAAGCTAGTTGCCTGATGATTGTTGGAGTAAACTGGCATGTGCATGGACGTGCACTGACGTATCGGATAAATTGTCCGCTCATCTCGCGAAACTGATGAACCAACGCTGCTTGATGCTGCCTCTAGCAGGTGAGATTATTCTCAGCGACTGAAGGCGCGTACACAGCGACAGAAATGAAATGAAATGAAAGCAGCTCGCTCAGATTTTCATTTCATTTTATTTCTGTCGCTCTGTAGGCTGTAGGCTACGCACCTTAAGTTTTAGTCCTGGCCGTCCACTCTACAGGACTCCTGCAGAGTAAATGCTGTTAAAAATCCATATTTTTATCCAGACCCTTTGTATGGTTTTCCGCTTGTCCAAGGTTAACTTAGTTGCTCAAGAAGTTAATTGCGAACTGCGTTTGTTTAATTTTTTTGAGAATCGCAGTGGTGGGCGTGTTACAAGGAATAATCGACTAATTTTTTTTGTGGCGATCGTGATCACCAAGCCTGTCTCATAGCTGAGTTCGCTTCGAATTTTTATGCCCTAAAAGTCCGCGGAAAAATACGGATGTTCACTTTTCGTCTTTTTTTGCTTTGAGAAAATCATATTTGTTTTAGCTTTCGTACACTTGTGACTTGGTTTAAACCATTTGATGCCTGTTTTGGCAGAATTAGGCCTAACTAGCAGTCATTCTGTGCCGGTTGTTAGTAACTATGATTACACAGTACACTTGGTTGAAAACAGGCAGACTTCGAATGTTATTTTTTACTTAGAAGCTCAGCTGTCGCAAAAGTGGGCGGACCGTACCACTTATATCCGAAGGCCAGCGTCCGACTTCGCGGAAGGAAAGCGATTTCCCTGAGTGACTACAGTCTTACGGTATACACGCTATGGTGACGCTGCTATATCCAACGTTACAATCAACGTTGGGATAGGATACGGTAATTCAGCGCACGTGGGTGAGTGACTGCAGGCACTTACCAGGCAATAACTTTGCATTCAAAACTGCGGCCAAACCGCTGTATATAGCGACATGGCTGCTATTGACAGCCTATGGGAACTTGTCATCGCCCTATTTAACGGTACCATCGCCGACCCTCTACCACTTACAGTTTAGCCACAATACATGTGTTACAGATGACGACAGACGACACATCGTGCCAAAGACAGATGACAGACAGGCGACAGATCGTACCAACCGAATCAACCAAACGGTCGGCCAAAAATGTCACGCATTTTAGTGCTGTCGAGGCGTGAATTTATTATGTTGCTCATTGCCGATGTTGTAGGTGGACTACATCGACAGGGTGACTGGAATGACGACCGACAAACTCGTGGCTGTGTCGCAGGACCGTGACAGTAGTGATGAAACGGCAACAAGACAATTTTTAATTACTTGAATATTATTCGGTCGTCAATTAACCGCAATTTAATGGAATATTGGAACTCATACTTTGCAGAATTTAGTTAATTTTTGTATATGCGTTAATTTTTTAACGCACGTTAATTCTTTGACGCTTCAACGCGTTTAATTAACGCGCGAATTCGACAGCTTTAATCAATTTCTGTAATCCAGGTATCAGCTAAAAATTATTCCAATCCCTAGCTATGAATTTTAACAAATCAGATTGGGGCTCTAGCGCAACTACGCAGCGAGGCATTGTTCTTGGCCGACCGTTAACCTAGGTCTAGCTTTTGGTACGATCTGTCGCCTGTCTGTCATCGGTTTGAACCACTTTGACCACTAAGTCTTGTCAGCTGGATCCAAATTTAACAACGCTTTCTGTGTCTTCCAAAATGTCGAAGTTAGGACGGCATTACTAGCAGCCAGCCCATGTTTTCGCCAGAGCTAATCGTTGGCAAGAAAAAAGTGGACTTTCAGTTTCATTCAAAACAGGTATGTGAACAGCTAGGCCGACCGGACGGCGTCCTAATATGTCGCCACTGGGCCCAAATATTGTTCTAGTTTTTCCGCAAGAGTTTCTTGGAGATGCAAGCCCCGTGCAGTTATATCCCGGTGCAGAGTCGTGTGTAGTATGACCGTTATGGAAAGCTGTTTGCGTTTTGAAAGTTACAGAGTCATTCTGATTTTTTACGTGCGAAAGCAGCTACTGCATGCATCACCAAATCTACACCATCGGCTGCGCGGAAGACTCTAGTTTCAAAAACCGTAAAGCTTTTTCACAAATTCGAAGGGGGTCACCCCGAACAAGAGCGCTAAATGAGAAGGGGTAGGAAAAATTTGCGATTTTTTGCCAATAGGTCGCTGTATCTCAAGAAACGGTCCGAGATAGGGCATAGGTTACTATTAATCACTAATAGGAAGTCGTACACTGGCTCTCGATTGCCACCGAATTCAGTGACCTTGAATGATCTTCAACGCAAAAATAGGGGTTTTTATGGAATTTTTTGGCGATTTCGGGCTGCGACACAAATCTATAGCATTCGCAAGGTAGCACCAGGCAACTATCTCGTTATGCGATAAGAGATTTTGGTATATGGATATCAACTTAGTGTGAACACCCCAATTTTTAGCTAAACCACTGAACAGGAACTGCTATAGGCTTTCGCGCGTCTCGTGAGCATTAGCTCAAATTTCTTGTCTTCCTTACTTCGCAGCGACTGTCGTGACGCTCTGACAGATTGCAGTAAAAAGTCTGATGACCCCAAATTTTCCAGCTTTGTGCATTGGGGATTAGGATCTCTTATTTAATACTATGTATCTTTGAGTCACACTTGATGCGTTTCATTTCGTCTATCGGCTTTAGCAGAGTGCACGTGTGTGACTGACGGACAAACAGACGTACGACCACGCTACAGTAACATTAATCGCAATAGCCGGCATCGCTGATGCTTTCAGCGGTGTCGCCTAAAATGTTTACAGCACTGTATGGCACTTAGGTCTGTAGTCATCATATCAATATCGTATCACGTGATGACAGACCGCAACTGTTGACAATTTACGTGAATAAAATAAAGTATGCGGTGCAGTTTGCTGATCGCGTCATTAATTAGTACCATGTAATATATCATCGAGTGGACTGTTTGGTGCTCGGAGTGATGTCACACACGGTGGACCAATCACGTTAGCGTGGAGCGACAGACACGTTCAGCAGAGCATGAAAATTAACGTCGTCGTACAGTTTCCGCGTGGACCTATGTACGATTGTATGACACCTTGGTGGTATTACATCACTAGGGGATGGACTCCTTCGCTGGTTCCTTGGGTCATTCGCTGTGAATTAAAGTTTTAAGAGTAAAGGTTGACATCATAGATGTAAAAACCGGAACGTTTTCTTGTACGTATTTTGTTCTTGTCACGTTTTTTTTACCTTTTTAACGTTTTTTAAAATTTTGCTCAGCGTTTTGTATTTTAAAAAACGAGGCATTGAAAATCCTATCAAAAGCTTCAAGAATCTCTTTTGGAACCAAGGAAAAGAAATAATAGATCATAGTGATGTACTTAATAAGTTAGTCCAAATACACTAAATAAAGTTTTGTAACTAGTATGTTTGGTTAGTTTAATGCTATGGTCTTATTTATGCACGCGATTGAATTGAAATTAAACAAGATAATGTTCATACAAACACGGGGAGTCAATGCATTTCGATAGTTTACAGTATATGTCCGTATAAATATAATCAGTGAGCCGTTTAGACCGCTAGAAAAAAATCAAACAGTCTAACTTCAAATCGTACAGCAGCAAAGATCCTTTCAACCGTCTGTATTATTTTAACTAAACAACAGACATTGTCAGTCACGAGACCATTCAATTCGTCACTAGCGCTTAACTATAAAAGATCCATCGTCACCATGCGTCTATCTATCACCGTTACGGAGATATGGCACCTCAAATATAATGGGGTCACGAGTTTGACCTTTTGGGGTCACGTGACGTCATCGGTCACGAAAGAAAGATGGAAGAAGGAAAGAGAAAGAGGAAAGGGGAGGGGGAAGGAAGGGAAAGTGGAAGGGGAAAAGGAAGGGAAAGGAGAAGGAGGAAAGGAAATGAAGTTAAAGAGAAGGGGAATGGAAATGGAAAAAAGAAGGGAAAGGAAAAAGGGGAAGGGGAAGGGGAAAGAGTAAGGGAGAGAGGAAGGGGAGGGAGGAGGAAAAGGGAAAGGGAAAGGGAAGGGGAAGGGTAGGTAAAGGGAAGGGGAAGCGGAACGTAAAGAGAAGAGGAAGCGGAAGGGAAAGGAAAAAGGGATGGAGAAGGAGAAGAGAAAGGGTAGGAAAATGGGAAAGGGGAAAGGAAAGGGGAAAGGAGAAGGGGAGCTAAACTATAGTTCAATGTATACTGCACATACAGCTTTAAACATTAGGTAAGAGGTTAAACAAATTACGGCCAACGTTTTTTATTCAGTGTTTTTAAACGTTTTTATTCTTGCCATGTTTTTTAACGTTTTAAAAATTTTTTTGGAACGTTTTTACATCTATAATTGACATTAATCGAAACCGAGTATAGGCTGACGAGAATACGCAGTACCTTAACTTGCTACAGCCAAAAACGTTTTCGCAACATCATATATTTCCGGAGTTTAAGTTTTCTGCTCTTAAATGATTATAAGCAGCAACATGGACATAGGCCTACAAGCAACTGTGCTACTTTATGCCTATACAATTGCCTCTCCACATTTACCACCCAAGGTGTCCGTCCCCAAGGAGCAATAGAAACCACCCATTCTATCCACTACCCTTGTGTCCTGGCTGGCGTTGCTTGGCTGTCCTGTCCGCGCCTGTACTCGGCGCTGGCATCTGCGCCGCTGAGTCCACTAGTCAGGCGCAGCGTGCAAAAACTGCAAGGACTGTCTAATTAAACAAAGTCGACGGCGGACGGAAGTGTAGGCCCTAGTAGTATGGAGAGGCAACTCGAATGACAGTCGTAGGAGGCGGGAACACTGGTTCAGGAGGGTGATTGTATGTGAGTGCGCCCTCGCGGCTGGTGGCCTGGTGCAGAGACTATTGTGTTAACTGACAGGACAGGTGCAGCTGTCTTCACTGACACACCTCGCGCGCGGCATCTAATAGCACACTGCATTGCAAGACTCTCCACCATTCTCCAGACATTTCGAGCTCCCTTCGTGCGTTTGGTCCGACTCCTATCCATCGTGGTTCTTATTTCATGTTGTGCGGTCGCTGTGGTGCATACTGCCGAAGGGAGGCAGCATTGTTTCGCTATGTTGACTAGTTGTTAAAACTATGATAGCACATAGCATACAACTATTATGCCTTAAATACAATTTTGTAATTCTAATATGCAGGCATAAGTTAACATATAGCATGTCGGCGGTTGATTTTTCTGCTCACAATACTAGGCTTTGTGCTGTAGTTAATGGGGTGTTTATACGATTCAGCAAACGTCCAGTAAACTTCCAGCAAATGTGTTCAAAATACGCGTGCTAATGCTGGACGTTTGCTGGATCGTGTAAACATCCTATAACATTTCAATTTCCAAGCTACCGTTGACCGCAGTTACGATATCGTGTTCGTTTCGGCGCCTCAGATTTAGCGGGTTTTTTGCTGATATTGTGCGCTATACAAATTTACTATTTTACTTACTGTCTTACTCAAACGTTACCTGTGGTTACTACTGTAGTTAATTACTCATACCGTTTTTTGAAAGGTCGTAATTTAAAATGGTGAGGGATACGCGCGCTAAAATTACGCGTTTGACGTGAGACGAGTGTGCGGGTGCATTGTAACGCAACGCCACAGGCAGAGACCGTGAAGCCGTGACGTCGTCGGCATCATGTGTGCATAAAGCCATCTGTCGCTATTCGCTGCCTGTAGTTCGCCGAGTCTAAGCCAAAGAAAAAACATACTCTTTGCAACTGTCGCTGATGCTTTTGCTAATGAGGTTTCGGGGAAAAGTTGGAATTCAGAATCGTACGCAAAATTTCGTAATAATATAAGCCGAGTCGTTATCCGCCTTCCGTTAGCGACTCAAAACTCGCCTCTTCACTAAATTATTTTTCTGGCCATCTATTTCCTGGACTGATCTATCTCTATCTTACTTGGGTCACTTTAAAAATTCCTGATTAATTAATTGATTGAAGTACATTGACTAATTCATGTTTAGAAACAACAGCGCACGGGCGTCTGTTCGTTACGCCGGTTAAACGTCGTGTGACAGACTATAGAGACTGGTTTTGTGTGTTCAGCGGCAGGTTGTTGGCGCGAATGACTGACGCTGAGGGAGGGAGCGAGCAATGAAAGGAGTTACGTCCAGACCGTCGTCTTGCAGCGTCATCAAAGCGCCGCCGCCCTACAGTAGCTGTTTAGCAGCGTCGTCTGTGGGACGTGGCTTGGGCGTCGACACGGCACTGGGCGGAGCTGGCTACACTCTGGACGACGACGACGGAAAGTCTTCAAGACGTCGAAGTCGTGGCGTCTGTGCCCGGTCACCAGGCAGCGCCCCGCCGCCGAGCCTCAAGACTACGCGTCGGTATAAGCGACCGTCGAGCGGCGTGGAACACGCGAGACGTCATCATCAGCATCAGCAGCTGCAGCAACAGTCGTACGTCAGCTTGGCAGCACAGCGTCAGCTGTCACCGGCTGTGAGCGACTGTCCGTCGTGGCCGTGTGTCGTTGACTCGGCTTACCCGGGCGGTGTCACCGACTACGCCGCAGCTGCTGCCGCCTGTCAGGACGTAGCGTCATCTTGCCGCTACCAAGCAACCGTCAGACCGCCGCCGTATCGGCACGACTTGCTGGCCGTCGTACCGGCAATTGGACCCGGTGAGACGGGACCGGCAGCCGAGCGACTCAAACAGATGGCGGCTCACTATCAGCGACTTGCGGACAACGACAGCTGCGGCGGCGGCGGCGCGTCAGCGTTCGGCGGCTGTTACGACGAGAGGTACTCGTACCACGAACTGTACGACGAATTCGCCGCTCAGTGCCAACGCTTTGCCGTCCAGCCCAGCTACCAACAAGCGTCTGTCTACTACGACGCGGCTGTGCCCGGTGGATACGCGCCCATGTTGACTGCAGCTGACCCGACGCATAGTTACCTCACTAACGGCGTCTCACAACCGCCTAGCAGTAACAACACCTCGTCACACTCACAGTTCGCCGTGGCGGAACCGGAAGCGCTTTCCGCGTCGCACGTGACACCCGCACAGTTCAGCTACAACGGCGGCGGACTGTCTGCGAGTACAGTGGGGGCGGGGTACGGTGGCGTGGGTGACGGCTCGTCGAGATACATGTCGCCGTGTGCGGCCCACCAGACGACGACGTCGACCACTTCGATGCCGCTACATGCTGCACCTACACAAGCACCTGCCATGACGTCATCATCATCGTCGTCGTCGTCGTGCCAGGCCACGCTCGCGTCCACCGCGGGACAGACGGCGAACATGCAGTGCTTCGAGTCTCAGCAGCAGTCGTCTGTAAGCAGTTTCCTCGACATATATCCAACACCGCCGCTGCCAGCCGCGTCAGTGAAGATGTCATTGATTAGCAGCGTCGGTTCATCGACCACGTCCTCGCAGCACGTTGCTTCCCGACGCGTCTCGACGTCATCAACGTCTGTCCCTGCAGTGTCCGGTCGTCGTTCGTCGTGGTCGATGTCAGCAGACTGCGCTGACGGCGGTACGGCGACATGGTTGTCCACTGTCCAGTCGTCTGACGGCGCCGGCGTTAGATCGTCCCCAGACGTCGACGCGGCGACGTCGTCTCGTGCCGGAGTACTTGACAGCGCCGAGCTGCCGCTGCCACCTGGCCAATACAACGGCGGCGGACTTTACAATACAGCAGCAGCAGCAGCAGCAAGCAGCGCCAAGCCGCTGGTCGTCGTCGACGCTGAATTATTCAGTCACCGACAGTCGAGCTGCCTCGGCGGAATTGAGCTTTACTGACAATGAGCGCGCGCCGGCACGGCAATGGCAATGAAGACGAACGGCTGCTTGGTCGGTCGGTATGCGGTGCGTCGGCCTGCTGTTAATCGTGTTAAAGCGACCGCCCGGCCGACTGACCGACCGCGCACTGGCTACGCTGATACGCCAAGAACCACACAGTCCACACCGCGTCGACTCGCTCGACGACCACGCTGATCCACACGCTGATCGTTCGTCGTCGCAATGCTGCGGTCGAGGCGTGCAGTCGCTATGAATTCAGTCCGCTGTCAGGTAGTGGCGTAGCCAGAAATGTGAACTGCAAGGCCTCGTCTCCCGTCCACTTCTTTTTCTCCCTTTCTTTCGTTCTGTTTCCCTCCCCTTCTTTTCCCTTCTTTCCTTTTTTTCTTTCCTTTCCCATTTCCGTTCCCTTAAAAGTAGGACCCCTTAATTACAGCTAAGAGGTCTGGGGAAACGCGGTGAGCCCCTCAGCGAGGCGTGGAGCGGAGCTCCAGCGGAAATCGAATTTGATGCAATTATAACCTTAAAATATGCGAACTGGTGGCATCATTTCTAACTATGAGTTTTCAATATATATTTTGAACAAAAATTTGAGATTGGGTCTTCTCGGCCACCTTTGTCTACGCCACTGCTGTCAAACCATACAACGACGCACTGCCGTCTGTCTTTGTCTGTCGCTAATTCGATTGATTACCGACAGTCAATCAACCTTCAGTTCGTCGCTAGCATGGATACCAACCAGATCATCCAACTGCTCGTCGTAACGACGCCTGTCTGACTCTTCGTCACTGCGCCCGTGCCCGACACTTTCAGCTTGCTTCAGCAGCACGAACTCACATGCCACTATCAGGGCTGCCGCGGGTACGGATATTTCCATGGGGATTTCCGTGGGTATGGGACTATGTGATGAATACCCATGGCCCTGTGAGGATTCTGTGGGGAGTTTGGAATGGATATGAAATTAAGCGGAAACACGTCAAATATGATAAATGTCATAGTCAGTGTTTGAATTTCACTGAATAAAGTTGAATTCTGAATTTGTTTTAGTGGAATTTTTAAACTTCTCTGCATTATCATTACTGAGTACACATTGTAACACGGTAGCACCGTTATGTGTTACTGCACTGTACGGCGTAGATGTGCTTATTTAAATACATAATCTATCACTCAAACAGCAAAAAACAAGCATCTAACGAAAAGACATCGGGTGTGAGGTACATGTATATGCCTGTGAGGCTATAAAGGATTTTGGGGTTCTGTGATAAGCATGTGAGGATTCTGTGGGGATTACCGCAGTTTTTCTGTCGGTACGGAATGCACATAGCCTAGGGATTGAAATCCATTCCCTACGGCAGCCCTGCATGGTTCAGAAACTACAGATTGCGTTCAACTGCCCGTACGTTTAATTGCGAAAGTCTGTTGTTAATTTGCGACGACTTCGTCAATGCTGTGCTGCAATATCAGGCTGCATGATTGGTACTGTTAGATTTCAGAACGGTCTCATTATGTCATAATTTATGTCTTTGTCAGTTATTTTCATCTGTTATATGTATACAATTTAAGGACAAATATGTCTGTTAAAAATTGACAAAATGATGTGTATGTTTTTCGTTTGTATTATCAAATAAGTTGCACACTGCCGCAGACTTTTCTCTATATAAGCCTATTAGGCCATAATGACACGCTTTGCGAGTTCTGCAATGGGATATTCATTATTCTGCGATTGGGCCTAATTACGTTAAGCAGAGCTATAAAGCATTGCATGCGAGGCGTTGTAGACATTAAACCCTGATTGCCTTCTTGTCAAGTGACTGAAGTCTGAAAGCTCACATAGGCCTAAACTATTTGCTCCAACGCATGATATTTACGCTGTCACACCTGGGAGTTTTCATTTCTGACGTCACGTTGACGTCACATCTGCTGCAGTGCCAGCTGCCCTGGATCGAGGAACGTGTCCAGACATGTTTGAGCGTGGTTATAACTTCGTGCTTTCGTCAAGAAAAAATACAGTGACGAACGCATTGACTAAAGCCCGGTCTCCATCTGACGCAGCGCAGCGTTATTGCGCGCGATTAACGCTTAACGGACATCGCTTCTTTCAGTCACTCAGTTAAGCAGTCAATCATTTAGGCCTATTTGCTGAATAAACCCATGAACCAATTAAAGTCTGCGGCTAAGAAGTTTACACGAGCGTAAGGTAATTAATGCGTGTTTGCTTTTGCGTCGCTGCTGTGTTTCTAGAATTAATGGCGTTTTTCTTGGCAATGTGTCACCTCCTGCACCAAAAAGCACCTCAAAGGAAAGGTCTTGCGTTGCATCAGCTACGCGTGTATGCGTTGTGTTGGTTTGGATCAGCCTTTCCGAAAGGCCGCCGAAACCGTACTTTGCTAAACTAACTCATTACACTGACCCGAACCGCAACCCTATCCCTAACGTATTTTATTTTGAAAGATACCCGGTACGTTCGTACGCTAACGTAGGCCGTATGCTATTTTAGCGTGTGAGTATCCTCGAGCTTGCTCCAGAATGGCGGGCGACAGTAACTTGCGTCAGATGGAAACCGGGCTTAATGGCTGTTCACTTTCCGTGAGATTCAGCGTGAACTATCCAGTTGAGTTACGTGCTAATTAGCGGTCGACGTCACGTTTATGATAATCTGCTTAATCTGCTTATCATTTGAAAGTAAGAATAGTCAATCAATCGGATCAAACTGCTTTTCTGTGACACATCAAATCATGCTTAGGCCTATTAATGTAAGCCTAGGCTATTATCGCCAGCAGTAAAACTTGCTCATGGACGCAGTTTTGATTTAAATGTCCAATAGAACCACCCAGCGCGTATAGGCCAAAATTGTTAAATTACCACCGAAGCATCGTCGACAGTCTCTTGGCATTACAACGGGACTTTGAATTCGTCCGCATAGGCCTCCTTACTATTTAGTTTCGCGGGTAAATTGGTGCAGTAGTCCACAAATGCAACAACTGTCAAATTTAAAAACAATTTAAACATTTTGAACAGAACTGCTTAGGATGGATAACTAAGTAACATCACGGTGTATACGCTATTAGCCTAGTCAAAAACTGTGAGTGGTTTGACTATTTAAAATACTTTTTTAAAAAATAAACTACTTGCGAACTAAAAATCAATAATTAAGCTACTGTTTTAACTAATTGTAGTTAAAACATTGATGTAAATTAAACTACTAGTCGACAACTTTTTAGTTAACTGTTGCTCTGAATGAATGTAGGTCGTGCTGCTGAGCATCAGTCAAGGATGACATCGCCGGTGTCAATCGAGAACGAGTTGTCAGACGTGAGCTCGACCAGGGACATCGGTCGTCAGCTACAGCGAGTCGGGGACAAGTTGAACTTGCTGACGTGGCGCCGCTGGACGAAAAACATCGGCACGAAGCTGCGCGTCATTGGCGACTCGCTCAACCACGACTTTCTGTATATGGTCATTAACACTTGCATTCGCATTGCAGCTGCTGTACGCCAGCTCTTCCTGCACCGTTGACTTCTGTAGTATAACTACTACAGAACTAGATGCAACGAACTGTTTCGATCGTAACTTGACAATTGCACCGTTAATGCTATTTTTCGAACGTTAATTGTAGGCTGCTTCACTCTCGTTACTGTATGCCATGTTTTTTTTTTATTCTACTCAGGGTTGTGATGTAGCCGTGTTCGTTTTCAATTTTCGTTTGGTTCGTGTAGCCTAAGTTTTGACCTTTGTAACTGTTTTAACTTCACCTGTCTCCGCGAGTGACAATACGGAGCTTCCAGTTATTAATGGCTTCGCATGTTAGCTAGTTTAGGCTAGTGAACCACGCTTAAATGAGCTAGAGTACAAAAAGCAGTAGGCTTATGCAGGCTAATACCTTACAAGACACTAGCAAAAAAAAGGCATAGGCATAAGCCTAAGTCAAGTTGCAACTTTCACTGTAGGCATAACAGTTTAATAGTTGGACACATGTCAAACCCCAGATTTTCTCGCAATTCGCAAACCTCGACTTACCAGCAGCATTTTGCTTGTAGAAGTGACAGTGAATACTTTCCAGAACTGGGCTAGGAGAGAAAGTACATCAGTTTCAAACTCAACCAAAGCTCAGCACTATCTAATCATTCTGTGAAGGGCCAGCAGATTTTCAGTCTAAAAACAGACCACGGAGTTTAATAGTTACAAAATTCAAACTATTCAAGGTTCAACACTCTGCTATGAAACTACTTAGTCTTCTTGTCCTAAAATTTCTCCTGCATCGATACACTTGTCCCACTGCTTTCTAAAAATCCCAGAGGCTATACATGACTCGATTTATCAAGGCTTTCCATAGCAAATGAAAAATCTGACTAGCAGATCGTGGACAGCTCACTCACTGTCCAGATACCTGGCTTTTCCTGATAGTACAGCGATGGTGAAGTGGATCCCTTGTCAATACTGATGGTGGGGGGAGAGGGTGGTGCAAGCGTTGAGGGACCAGACGCCATGGCGAGGGCCCGGGCATCAAAAAAAATGTTAGTGTATTTTTAGTCTTGCAAAGCAGTTCTAGCGTAACGAGTGTGAGAACTCTTGGTCTTCCTGCTTTCTCACCTGACATGATTTTCAATGAAGGGACTGAGACACTCATCCTGGCTACCTTGGCTAGTAACAAGACATGTCCAAAGATTGGGCACCCGAACAAGGCTTGACACCCCTGCAGTGCTACAGTCATGTACTATTAAGCTCAAATTCCATTATGCTGACTTTCACCAAAATTTCCCCGCGGGGAAAGTCGTGGACACAAATCACGAAAGTCGCGGGCACAAACCATCTTAACATGTCGAGATGTTTGCGACGAAGTCCGTAACAAGTCCGCGACAAAGGTAAAGGTTGTCAATTTGTATAGCGTTTGTGTCGCTCTAATGGAATTTGGTCTGTTACAATGCACGGGGAAAGTCGACGACAAAGTCCGAGACACAAATCATGAAAGTCGGCAACGTGATCTGTGTCGCAGACTTTCATGATTTGTGTCCGCGACTTTGTCACGAACTTTGTCGCAAAGTCGGCGTAATAGAATTTAAGCTTTATTAAGCTTACAAAGTAACTGTTGTCACTAATGACAAGCAATAACAGAAAAGTATTCTCTACATCATCATGGCAAAGTGTAGAGGTGTTGTGGCCACAGGAAGGGGAGGAGGGGTGAGTAGGGGCTCACCCCCCAAAATAGGATGTCAGATAAATGTCCAAAAAAGCCTCTTCTTGTCCGAAAATTTTGGCCCAAAACTGCAAAATCTGAGGCTGGAAACACCAATTAGGGGAAAATTGAAACTTTGAATGCCCATCATCTCCTGTCAGAAACTTGCAGCCGTTTGCTGGAATTCTGTCAGAAATCTGCAGCGTCTATCAGAAAACTGCAACCTCCTGCCCCACCTACTTTTTAAACCCACGACACTGCTGGTGCATCCCAAATAAGCATTAAAAAGACAATAGAACTTTGCAGCACTTGTTAAATCCATTTTCATCCAAACCACACGACAATGTATTACTGCGTTGTTATCTACAGATTGAGACTGCTCTGCAGACAAAAACAACTGTCGCAGTGCATATTTCTGTAGCGTGATGATCGACAAAATCTGCAATCAAACTGATGGGCAGTCGGTATCGCTGTATAAGCGTGCTACTGCTCTGGCAAGTGAATTACCAGCATACCCACTACCAAGTACTGTATCCACCTCAAACCAGCTGACACAAATCAGGGTGACCACAAAGTAGGAGAAAAAACTCCCAGAACTGTCCAGCTTTTTCAAAGCCATAAACTTATTTTTCCTTGGGTTATTGCAACACAAAGTAACTGTGAAAACGGTAATCAGGAGAACACTGTAAGCTCCCTCCCCCAACCACAAATAGATTCAAGAGCATCTTTACAGCATGGAAACCATATCTGCTAACACAATTTTGTCTGTTACAATTTTACCCCTAAGGGTGCACAGAATTCTCTCATAATTCCCTGAGTTTTCGAGGTTCAGAGAATTTCCTCAGTATTCCAAGTTTATGGACACCCTGCAAACGTAGCAGATGCACTATTCAACAGAAATGACACAATTACAGTCTGATGCTCGGTCCACAAGTACAGCAAGATGACGACACTGTTCAGACAGTCTCTACAGTTCAGTAAAGCCTCAGTCCTGCATTTCCTCGGGAAGTTCGTGAGGTCCTATGATGCCAGGCACAGTCAACTGTATCTGCCGCTTCTCCTGCTGTGCACGCAAAATGGCTGACTCTCGTTCTTGTAGGAACAAGTCGCTGTTGTCTTCACCAGAGAACTCCTGAAAACATCAAAACTCACCCATGTTATTTGGCTGTTATGTTTAGTCAGTTTTAGCTGTTTAGCCAGACATAATGAAGACCATACAAAACCAAAAAAACTTGGCAGCCAGCCACAAAAGCTACCAGCCCTATAAGTGTCAGGCTCTATAAGTGAGCTGCAGATGCAGCTCGGCATATGCAGCTCACTGCCGCCTCAGGTCCATGCAAACGGAGATAAGTGCAACAACTGCAATGTCGCATGGCAATATGGTGACCTTTTTTAACAATCATCTGCTTTTCGTGGACAAACATAAATAACACAGAAATAGCACAAAATGTGCAAAATCATCATCAATTAACTCCAATATTATCGTAACGGTGAAAGTTATCGGAAAGTCCAGATATTTATTCATCAAGCGACAGTGACTGCACAATACAAATTTCACAATGGTACATCAGAGTTACTTACACGTATCTGCACGAGGAAGTCTCGCAGGTGTTCTTTGAACTGTGGAATATCCTGGTTGAAGCTGAACAGACCCTCAATGAACACCTTGATCTGTGCACTGTAGTACACAGCAAACAACAACAATAATGACTGTAAAACATAAACTCACTGAAAACAACACAGAGGAAAGAATCAACATCGTCATACAACACTACAAGTAAATTACTGCTAACAAACAGCTTAACATATACGGCAGACGGACACTGGGTTGAAATTTATGCCTCAACTTGACAAACTCTGCAGTATAAATCATCAAACAAAACAAACATAAAACATACTAAAAGTGCTCAAACCGCACTTGGTCTAAAGCATACCGACATAAACAATGGCTGTTGCTGGTCACGTCCAGACTCCTGGTTCGGTTGCTATCAACTGATTACTACCTGGATGGGTGAACATCTACGGATGGCAAACCATCGATATATAACCAACACCAAGGTCAACTCAGCACTGGCCTGTTCAGCTAGGATTAAGGTGGGGCACATTCAACTCTGCTGGGTGATGGTAACAGTACATGATGTGATCCCATATGGCAGGTGTTGCTCCATAGCTCTGTGACAGTTTTCCCATGAATTGCTATATACACACCCCATCCGTTAATTCATATGTACCAGTAACCATACTTACCAAAAACATAAGACACCTGAAAATCAACAGCGTAGACAGACAAGTAACTCACTCATTGAGATGTGGAAATGCAGCCTTCAACAAGTTGGCCATGAACTCCTGTACGTAGGCCATGTTCTGTATGGCCGTGACGTCTGGTCGCAATGGCACCGTTATCTTGTTCATCTCCACCAGACTGAACATGTACGCCAAGATGGTCGCGTGCATCATCAGACCTACATGCACACAGCAACATCATCGCCAATACAGCATCGTCATGTAGAGCAATACAAGCAAAGTACTGCTAACAATCAGCTTCAACACATAAAGACGAACATACTTTCACCAGATTTAAAAGTTTCACCCCAACATAACAAACTCAGTGGTAAAATTTATCAACAGTGAGGCAATGAACAAAGCTGCTGTCTTCACTCGAACAGTTACTACTAACCACTATGCATCCTACACTCACAACTGAAACATTATGTACCATCTTGCACTCAGCAATCGTCAGACCTATGATCTGTTGTCTGCCTCACATATCCACAAGTTTCATTTCTTGTAATTTTTCTTGTAATCTTGTAATTTTGCAGTAGCTGCTCCCACCATTATTAACACTGCTGCTGCGAGAGTTCATGCACTTCATTTGATTAATGTAGCAACAGTACCAGGTGGATGCCAAGCCTTAGCCGCAGATCTGCCTAAACTGGAAGCTACAGTACTACACTCCAGTGTCATTTATTACCACTCGCCCGAAAGCTGATACTCACTTTACCATCCCATGCAAGGGAAAAAGGCTCGAGTCAATCTAGCTGGCTGGTTTCATACAGAGATAATTCACCTGCCTGCAGACAGGTACTAACAGATTCGGCACAACATGTTAGCGCTACATCACCTTTTGAAGTGTTTTGCCACCAACTCAAACTGTGCTATAACTCGGCCTTTAGGCCATCTTAGTGCTCGCCCCAAACACTGAATCTCATTCACTTGCCTACTTCTGTACAGACATCAGACACAAAATGCATATAACCAGGCAAGCAAAATGCCACACCAGCAGTGTGAGAACTGTCCGTGACAACAGAGAAGATATGCTGCAAGACGTCGGTGTAGTAGGTCTGATAGAAGCTCTGTGCAGCGGCATCGTTGGTTGCAATGTTCTGCAGCATCTGATACAGGATGCTCAAGCCAGTGTCCGATACGTTACGCATCATATGCTTAAATGCCCAGATGACCGAGTCCAGCACGAGCTTGAACTGCTGCGGTGGGATTGCCAGAAATGCTGTAAACCATCAACACATCAAAATTTGACATCCATGTCATTATGTATACAAGCACACAGCTAAATTAACTAAATAATTAGCTTCCAACATCAAATACCGTGTCTCATTAATGCACATCAGTAACTGAAATGTGTGATCCAACAACTTCAAGCTGAGCATCAAAGTGTAGAATTTTTTTACATTATAAACAATTCTTTTTCCAATGTCTTCGTTGATGAAACTAGTGTAACTAGTATGTCAATGCAAATCTATCCAACCAAAATATGTGACATAAACTTCAATAAAATCTTTACTTGTATCAGCTAGTCATTTAGACAATGTAACTGCCGGTACATACCAGCAAAGCAATGAGAATTAACGGACTGCAGTAGAAGAAAGAAGTTAGTTCGGTGTTCGGGAAATTCCTCAAAATTCTGCACATACCATCAACAGCAGTATGTCTTGCAAGCCAGTCAACTAGTAACAATTACACATAAATCACTATGGATCCACGGTGATTACGGACTGCACATAATGTAACCTAAATGGCAGTGTCTCTGTACTTTAGAATGTGATGGTACTTTATAAACTGTATTATCATAGTACCACACGACAACAATCAAACATTATGTTATTCGATATGTGAGATTCTTCACTGTTATAGTGAATAACTTAACACGTATGTACACAGTATAACAGGAACATGAACATGTAACATGATTCTTGCCCATTTGTCAAAATCAAATTCAAGGACTTTCAAGAACCATACGAAAGAATGGGAAAACTGAATTAAATCTAAGCGACACTTTTATAAGCATATATAAGCAGGTTTAGTTTACATTCGACAATTTAACTCATTCAAGCATTAATCGAAAACTGGAATTATCAGTAAGTAATAGTTATGATGAAGTCTATTCACCACTCAAGACTCAGGCAACAATGATTTTGAAAATCACTTGTTTGGTCACAGCGTTTTAGAAAATCAAATTCAAGCACTTTCAAGGACCTTTAGGCACTGATTCAAAGATTTTCGAGGACCATGTCTGTTTTCAAAGACTTTCCAAGCGTTGAAAATCTAGAAAAAAAATCAAAAGCTTTCAAGGACCCGCAAGAGCCCTGATGTAAATAAACAAATAATACGTACACAGAATAAGCAAAATGTGCAGAATAACGAAAATACGAACCTTGTTGATCATGTCTAATGTACATTCAAAGACTGCATCAAAAATCTGAGGAACACTCTTGGTAATATGACCCTAAAACAAACAGAATCCATCAATAACAACAACAAAGTCCAGAAATAAGATACATCTGCACTAACCATATATACACATCTATAACTGCACAACTATTGTGAATGACTCTATTAGACTAGATCTGTATTCACGAAAACATGATAGCAACAACAAAAGTGGTAGATATGTACAGCATTAGACCATCGAACACAAACATAAATTAGTAGTTTACATATAATACATACTTATATGAAAACAAATTAGATCCTTCCTGAATAACACATATTGCATTTTATACACAATTTTGCAGATAGTATGAACAAACAATATTCTGATATGATAATGACTTATATGGGAAAACCAACAGGCCAAAATGAAAAAAACTAAAATCGTTTTAAATGAAAAAAATGATATAAAAGTAACTAAAATAGAAGTACTGTAGAGCAAAACATTTGAAAAATTCAGAAACAGACGGTTTATGCTCCCACAACTGTCTGTTTCTGGATCAGAAAAACTAAAGAGGAAAAATAATGATAAATGACAAGAAAAACCTTAAGCAAGGGCAGATATGAGATAAACCTACTATACCTGAAGAATGAAAAATTAGCTATTATAATCAAGGTTTTCGACACTGCCAACATTAAGCTAAAGAGTAAAAGTGTATGCACTTGCAGAATAAAAACAGAATAAAATAAAACACTGATGCTTACATCGAGCTTATCTACAATGACAGCCATAGTGCTGAGAACTTCAGGTTCACGGGCCGATGGAACGTTCCGTTGGTAGTCCAGTAGGACAGCATCCAGCAACGGACTGACAAAATTATCTGCAACCTGTACAATACACAGTCACACATCCTGCTACCACAGACTGCGCGGTAGTGCAGCACTGTTGTAAGGGTGACCAGCCATTTCAATGGGAAACTCCAAAATCTGACCCCTCATATTTCCCAAACTCCCTAATTTTTCCACACCAAAATTTGCACAGATGATTACATCTGGCATATCTCTTGATGTGCAAAATTTGTGAAAATCCGTTTACGGGGGCTTCCCAATGAATAGGTGAAATATAACGCTTGCGTGACTTTTTGTGCCTTTCCTTCCCTTTCCTTTTTCTTGCCATCCTCTATCTAGGAACAAAAACATTTCTACATTTTCGATCATTGCTATAATTAACTAATCAGATGTTAGATTAGTATGACATTCTAAAAGTTAACAACAGAATCTTCCAATTTGAGAGCTGCTTAAAGCGAGATAGGACACCCATCAGCTTTGAACGTAAATTGATAGTAAACCCATGCAGTAACTAAGCGAAGTGGCCCGTATTCCAAAATAAAACCAATTTTAAATTTACTTTACGCACAATAAGATAAATAAAATACTGGCAAATAGTACAGTACGGAGACAAAAACAGATGGATTTTAAGTCGTTAAATTTAGTGGAAGTTGATAGTATCCATGATGACGCCAGCAGACAATGTTGGTGCTAGAGTTGGGTCAATTTAAATTATTATTGTAGTTTGTCAGAATGCGACTTCTGTCACAGTAGTAGTAGTAGTAGTAGTAGTAAACTAGTAGTAGTAGAGATAGGGGTAGGATAGTGACAATGTAGGCATAGGGTTATGGCAGCAATAAAGGTAAGGTAAGTTATGGTAGGGGTAGAGTATGGTAATAGTAAAGTAAGGGTTACTTATAGTCGAAGTAGACATAGGAGTAGCAGTAGTTGTGGTAGTAGTTATAGTGGTTATTCTACTGCCAGACTTTATTCAGCTTCAGATTACTTTCAACGGAAATTTATGTAAAAAAAACTGTTCAGTTTATATACAGTGTAAGGGTGACATCGTGGTTGTAGATATAAAACAGCACAAATCACAATTTAAAAATTCAAACATCACCATTACACAATGTCTGAAGAACTTTGCTGACCGTGTAATGGTAAAGTTTGAATTTTTAAATTGTGATTTGTGCTGTTCTATATCTACAACCACGACGTCACCCTTACACTGTATATAAACTGAACAGTTATTTTACATAAATAATACATATAAATCTAAAACATAGGCTTACTTTGTAATTTTCACTGTCACCTAGTTAAATGACATCAAACTGAAATTATTGAAAGACTTACGTAACTGACTGGGCTAATGCAACCAATTTGTGACACACACAACAATCTAACTCTCACTGAAAACACATAAAAATTCTGCTTCTGCATATCAAGCATGTTTTCTAAGAACTTCAAAACAACCAGATCTGCAAAGGTTTCCCATGAAAACGATGTATACACTGACGGAACCAATTTTTCATTAGATCACATTCGCACCATACCACCAAACAGCTTCCCAATGTAGCAAAAAAACTAGTACTCACCAACTGTGGGTCATTGCTGTGTCCAACCCAACTGGAAATCAGTTTCAGTGTTTCTTTCTTAACCGTTCTCATGCTCTTTATCAGCGGCTGCTTCGTGACATTTTCACCGTTTGTTTTAATGGCAACGGAAACGTTTTCACTGATCACTTTGTAGACGTTCAACATGTCCAGATAGATTCGACTCAGCTGAAACACATGCAAAGCATACACGCAGTCCATCACGCTACAATGCATTCATTCCACTACTTTTCATTAAAAATTCTAAATACAATATGCTCGTACAACTGCTTGTGCTTGTAAAACCTTAACTTCATATGCATAAACTCTCTTCGGACATACGTCAACAAAAGTCACACATGCTCTACTCCAGAACTGATATAAATGGTAATAAGTTACTGACAACTACACAAATTTAAAAAAAAACACCATTTAAACTGACACTACAAACACTATATCACCTGCAGAACAAACGGATGACCAAGTGCTTTGCAAGCTCGGACATTTGTCTTCAATATGTTTCCAAGCTGTTTTATTACATCGGGATCCTTCAGCGACTCCACGTTCTGCAGCAAGTACAACACACATCACAATCCAGTACAAACTAATGCCACCGATACATCAGCAATATGTGTGCATTATAACAAGTTACGTGAGATCGGCCACACACTTGACGGTACATGTAGATATTAACTGCAGCATTTCACAATACTGGAAGTCTTTAGCGGCGACATCTAGCGAATAACAGTGCAATGAGCAGTACAGTGGCACTGTTCCACATAATTAGAAGTGAGTGAAGCACAAATTCCTAATAAAAATTCATAATGCTATATTATAATTTAATATATTACAATATAATGCTCTTAATAATTGTTTATTATTAATTATTAAAGTAAAAAATCATGCAAAATCAACAAACCATCCACATAAGTTGCAACCAGACAGATGACCAATTCAATGTGTTACAGTACTAACATCACAAGTGACTTTCCAAAGCTCTAGCGTTAGCAGTCTCACCTGTGTAGCATGAAGGATGATGCCATCCCAGACTTGGTTTGGTAACGACATGTAGTTCTCAATCAGACGTTCCTGCTGCTGGGTTTCAGTCTGCGCCGCTATCATGCAACCAAGTGCCTCGTAAAATGTGTGAACCTGCAGCACATAAAAAATCATACAAACACTAACAGTACTACATACTGCATTAGCAATATATTCCCATCTACTCCAAGTTCCCAATAGCGGTCTATTTAACTGTTCACATGAGTTAGCAAAAACGTTGCAGAAATCACCAGTAACTATATCAAACGGATGTATTAAAACTTCAAATTAACTCACAAAACAGCTGATCTTAGTAAGATTTTCACACAATGTTCAGATACACATCCCCTTCTTAATGACCATCCTCCAGGAACTATTCTCACCCTCTCTGGGGGTCAGTGACTCTGATCATGCAAAACAAAACAGCATTTATTGGATAATTCAAAAACGTTAAAAACAGCAGCATTAGAAAAAGTTGACAAAGAAGCAGACCCAACCCACCTGTTGAGGCTGAAGGTCACAGATGATGGTATTGATGCTGTTCAGTATCTCATCAATGAACGGCATAACTTCCCCGACCTGAACCTGCACGAAGTGACGCCGACACTTCTGTGCTATTTTGATGAATGTGTCGCACGCCATGTCCTGAACACCATCGTGCGTTTCTGCACAAATCCATGGCACACAAGCATTTCCTTCTGTCTGAATCGAAAAGCAGTTAGATTAACAGACAAGTGCTTTAAATCATGCTAAAGTTAATGCTTCTCAAGTTAACTGTGCCCACCTGTAAGGTGCCTCTGAGAACTTTAAGGGGTGCTAGCCTTTGCAAATCCACAGACTGACTGACCAATTATCCACCATTCAGAGCAGAAATATCATCTTTTACACTCTGTCTGTCACACAATGACCCTGCTGTCTATAAATTATAAAGATAATGTAATCAAAACTTGCAATGAAAATATGAAATAAATTTGATAGTATTCCATCACAATTATGTTTTTACAACATCTAAACTTACCATTCAGATAAGAAATAACAACTTGAGGGCATCCTATCAATCAAGATAATCAACTTGCAACATGAGACGACAACATATAATCAGACAATACAAACCGTGCATGAATTCAAATAACTTGTTGACGACAGTTTTGAGGAAGCGCCAATGTGCTCGCAGGAAGCGAGGATACTGGCCGACGACGTACATGATGTTTGATGCAATGATGGCCTTGTTGTCCTTGCCACGCTTCTGCTCGCACAGACCTAACAATTCCTGTCCAACACCAGTTCCTTATTAATAGTATAGCAAATAATAGCAGCATTAGTGTATGACAATGATACAGTGCTGTCATAATACTGCATGGCAAGAGTTCACCCAATAAGCGCCACACAACTGTGGACCTTAGAACTAAGCCATAAGCTTAAGCCACAGATCCAACTCAAATGGCGCTAAAGCACTACATTCAGCATTGTCATTTAGAAAGCTGAGTAGATCTGGGCGGCTAGTAACCCACCAAGATGATTCACCTGTCCAAAGACATCATTATCGTTAACTGGCTCATTTTCGACAAGATTCCAAGTACCCCTAATTGGCAATAATTGGTGTTTGCAATACCACGTACATAAAAAATCAGAAATAACTCAAATGAGATAAATGTATTATGCTATCAATCATTCATAAGCCTATGCGCTACAGTTATTGCTCTCATGTTACGCAACCAACATCACTAAAGCACTTGTTCACTTACATTACACAATACACAGTACCACCATAGCAATCACTGCATTACAGACAGAAAGTTACAGCAAGCACATAACAGAATGAAAGCTAATTCATCGTGCAAGCATTTTGAATGCAGACAGTACGAGACATCAGTGTTACAAATACCTTTATCACTGTCACCAGGAAACGTTTCTCATCCTCCTCATGCATTGCTCCACTGATTGATCCAATTGCCCAACACAACTACAAGGTACAAACATACACCTTTCCGAGAATTCAAAAAAAAATTAACACCACATCACCTATGTAACAAAAATAACATGGCCTACTTCGTAATTTATAACTCGAATCATTGCAGACAGCATCGTTTGACAGAGCATCTGGTAAGAAACACACAGCAAAGCATCTGCAAGAAAATATTACAATGTACGCAATCGCTGGACAATGATTATTCACATCAGACACAAGGGGAAACCTTTCAGCACTCAAGCTTCATTCTGCAACATACTGCAATGACTCCTGCCAGTGAGAAATACAGAGTTGCGAGACAAAGGTATATATCCTAAAAACTGGTGAGTTATTGAGTAAACCCACCTAAAAGCTGCTAAAAAAACACCAGAAACTAAATCGAAATTTAGTTAGTGTCACTAATAATGACATATTTTATTACAATCATGTTTCTGAAACATCTGAAAATATGAGTATGTAAATTTTTTAGCAATCCGTCTTTTCCTCTGGGAAGCAAGTAAAAACTAAGGTTTAAAGTCCAAGTCACACGAAAAAATGATATTCGAAAAATATGTGTAGAATGTAATGCTAATTAATAATACACTAATCAGCTAAAATAAAAACATCGCTTTTACATCAGTTTCAATACAGAATAATGTTGTGCGAACGAAATGATGACGTCATGATTCATGAACAACGCTTTGTTTATAGCGTGCATTGCAGCATACGAAAAAGTTAACACGCCATGAGCTGGCCATAGTGTCGATGCAGCGCGCGCTCAGAGAGGGAAACTCGCTTGCATTCCAGAAGTAGTTGTTTGTGACGTCACACTTTCATCACATTTATCCATGTTAAACTTTATTTTTACAGTATGAAGATAACACTGGCAACAGAAAGATTAATAAATATTGACAAATAAACATTTGATTAAGCTAATTAGCACTTTATAACAGATACGTAAACAGATGTGACTTGGACTTTAAGTTGGGCCTTCATAAAGAAAACAATAAAACCCTCTGGGCTGGAATTTTAAAAAAAACTGCAGAAGCATGCTTCCATCCGCTAACTACATCAACTACTAAATACTACAATTCTTGCACGGTACACTACAGCACTAACAACTAACATCTGCAATATTAAGACTAGACAAATGCCGAATGTGATATGGTTACTTACCGTGTTCAGATTCTTCCAGGACCACTCAGTGCCATTCACTTGATTGTGCAATTTCTCAGTCATGATTCCTTCAGTGTCAAGGTAGTCCAGATGAGTCAGGTACACTGCAACCAGTGCAATGTCAACAGCCATTTCACAGCGCTACCATTCCGCACATACAAGAAACTTAAGGAATAAGTGCAAAAAATCACTAATAAACAGTTATACATGATATAAAATGCATAACAGTAAAAATAATGAAAGAGCAATAGTGCAGTAGATTACTACCAATTTTTCCAAAAGAGGAACTTTACTGCTAATAATTTATCACCTAACATGGTCTATCTGAGCAATGTAGCTGCCCTGTGCCAGGCCCAGTTTCTGCCTGGACTGTCTGTGAACAGATAATGCAACTTGACACTGTCTTGATAGCTTTTGGGTACTAAGCCCAAATCTTGTACAGGCAGCAATACTAGTAACAAAGCAATAGGACATGGTACATATCTACATAATGAGCCACCAAAACTATACTTCAGTAGTGAGAAATGCAAAGATAAGACATCAGCACACCGAGTGTTTCTCGCATGTTCTTGTAGAGACTGATAGAATCAGTGTCCTTCATAAACTCCCTGACAACCTCGCCCTGGTCATTCTCCACCACTAACACTTCCTCTGGCTTCGCCATCCGAGATATCATGATTCGACGAACCTGGTAAATGACATCAAAACATAATAACGAACAACTGCAGTATTACTTATCATCGATAGTTCACTTTTCGTCAGTCACTCATACTGCTGGCAGAACAACACAAAAAAAAAAAATCTAGCATGTAAAGCATTCTGCCACAATTTGTGAAAGACCTGGACCAAGCGGAAGTAACTCTAAAATAGTAGGCCAGCTTAATGAAACCAACAATGCAAATTAACAATATTTATCATTTTGAACTTCACTCAGCAGTTGAATGTGAAAATTCCGAGAGATCAACAGACCAACCTTGGAGAGTATTGGATTATAAAGGATGCGACGAGGTGGAAGTTCGATTGATTTTCCGATGAATAGTGGATTCACTGTAGCAACAAATGGGCTTTCACGATACAGATCCGACACCAACGAGTTCCAGTATTCCAGACATATCTTAAATATCTCAGTCTCGTCCACTTCAGATATCAGCACAAGATACTGCAGTGACTGCAACGCATCGTGAAATTAACATCAGTATCGATAATGACTACATGAATTAAAAGTGCATACATAGTTAAAAATTTTAAGCTAAGACACTAAAAATCACCTGATACCTAGAAGCCAACAGAATTATTAAGTACCACTATACCCGAGCAAAACTCTGGCTCCTTGCAGTCAAACCAAGTTGGGATTCTAATGTGCATACATCTGAAAGGTAAATGGTGGGACTGTGCTGGAATGACTAATTAAACAGGTACTTAGTATATAGCCCATGTATACGTTACTATTAGACATCCCGGACAGAACTTTGCAAAACAACACAACATCTAATCTTCACTGCTGGATACTCAGTGATGACTATAATAAACACGAGAAGTTTTTAAAAATAAAAACCAGATCATGGTTCCTACCAATCTGAGGAATTCATTTTCCCTGACTTTCCAAGATCAAATGAATTGTTTTCCCTGACCAATTTGTTCATGCGAAATACCAATGTTGGCTTTCAATTGCTTACAATCGCACTAGAAACAAAGGTGGCGGAACAAATTTAAAAGTGTAGATACAAATAACCTGCGAGTGAAGCAAGCAGAAAAAATTGTGAACTGTTGTATGCAGTCTGCATAAAAAAGTTCAAAATTTTTTTCTGCATCTTTGTTAACTATTGCACCCTGGTACTTTGATTTTCCCTGACTTTCCCTGACCGTAGGAACCATGTCAGATGCAGTAGTCATAACAATGGTGGGACAGTACATAAAGTAAACTAATAATAGCAGCAGACGATGATATCCAGTAGCCATTAGAAATGTGAATAGTCAAAACTAACGATATGCACCATCTCTAGTAGCCACTGGTTATCAACTAATGTCACAGAACTTAATGCAAACCTCGAGCAGTGTTTCGTGACAATCCTTCCTTTTCTCTATGAGCACTCCGTGCTCTTTGAGAAACGTACAGAGGAAAAGGCTGAGATTCTGTATGAAGTTCTGCTCCTCGTTACTGCCACGTTTGTATGCATCACGCAGATTGGTCGTCGGTGGCAGCATCTAAACAATAGAATAATAGGGTCAAGGTTTGCTGAAGCTTAAGTCTTAAGACTGAAGTCTAGGATTCACAACATTTGCCAATACAAAAAAATTTAGTCATAAACTTTGGTCTTAAGACTAACTAAGTGTTAGCGAAAGTTGACCTCACCCAATAATACTTTGTGCAATGACTACATCTAATACAATATCTAATGCTATTTGCACAGATAACTAGTCAAACCACAGCCAAAGTTAAACGTAATGTAAAACACCGAAAAATGTTTGCACAAACATTTAAAATGTTTTAGCACATAAATGATATACATAGAGCCACTACATATAGAACATATGCAAACTAGAAAGTTGCAGTAAAGCCCAATGTGAGTCCGCCCGGCACCCTAAGTCCGATTTGGAGGAAAATTTGTGGGGTTGAAATTCCCCTGGTGGCAAAGTCATGTGGCCTGAAGTCAAATGCATTAGCATACGCAGAATGCGCACTGACGATTTAGGGTAGGTAAACATTAGCCACATGATCTCAGGTGTTCGTGAACTAAAGTTTACCAATTTTTCTGTTCAACGCGGAAGAGATTGCGGTTGATAATACTGTTTACCGCTTGTCGATATCTCCAGTCCAGAGATATTCGCAGTCAAAGTCGAAAGCTGTCGTAAAACACACTAAATTTTGGATGTTCTTTGCCCTCCCAAATTTCAAAACGGCAGTGCCCCCAAACCTTGTACCCAATTAATCATGCCTGGATAGCGGCACGTCATCTGCCAAAGTTTTGTTGGGCTACACACCCTAACTCCAAAGTTATAAGCGCTCCTTTACTACATTTTAAGCCCCCTTGAAAAAAACTGTAAGGGAAACCCCCGTCCCCAGTGAGGGGTGGGCTAGTAAGGGTCATTTCGCAGCGCGTGTAAAAATTTGGGGGGGTGCAGCAGCCCTTAGGAGCCAAAATATGTCTTTCAAAAAAGTCGATTTGGGTGGGTATGATTCCACATCGAGATCTCCGCAATTAGTTGACCAAAGTTCACCAGAATTTTTTTCACCGAACGCGGGAAAAATCACAGTAGATCAAATACTTGACCGATTTTGAATATCTTCATTCGTTCCAGAGATATTCGCTGCTGAACTTCGAAGTCGTCCGAAACTGGGTCAAATTTTGCACGTTTTTGGCCCCTAATTTTTTTTAGGGGGAGGGCCCCCAAAATTTTAGACTGGCATTATAAAATATGGCTTAATGGTGATCACCATGCAAAATTTTGCACCGATCGGCCAAAGCATCTCAGAGATCTCATGATCGAAATAAAAAAAAACATCAGCGCTAAAACATAAGTCCTTCCGAAAACTATCGTTTTCAAGTGGACTAAAAATTTTATCTGATGGGCAGTCAATCAATGTGATATCTTGTGACCAAGCAGAAAGACAGTCATTATCAGATGTGCCAATAAGATGCTACCATTTGCTGCAACATTTGCATATATATTAAATCTACGCACTGTACAACATCTTCAGCACCAAGGATAAAGCATTATTTTTAGGGTCAAAAAGCGAACATTTCTAGATGTGGTCACATTTTACATTTTTACAATCAGAGAACATTTGTGCAAATGTAACCACAGCCATCTTCAAGACATGCATCATCCTGTTGAAATGAGTTTCAACTTTTTTTTCAACATTTTTCACAAGATACTAAATATCCACAGCATCAAATCAGCAACATCCTGGTCAATATGCTAACAACTAATAATACAAAAAAATACAAATGCTGAGCATTTGCTACAGATAATCTCACCTGTTTCAGCTGTGTTAATGTTGTTGTGAAGAGCACTACAAACTGCTCATCATATTGTGATGCTTGTATACCAGCTACAGCAAACAAACATTCTATCTCTAACAGTGTGACATAACACAGACTTTTTAAAGTGCAATGCACATGTAGCATAAACGATTTCTTTTGGACTTCTTCAAAACTGCAAATTCATCTTTTAATTATAACAGACTACACCAGTGTTAGCACCTATTGATGTAGCAACAAAACTAGGTCAAAATGGCATATACAGTACATAATATATGTATACCAAGACCACTCATAATTCACTGATGACAAAATCTGTTATCCACACAACCAAATAATAATTTGCACAAATCCACAATGAGAATATTTATTAAGCAACAATTACTGTAATTAAGTTACAAGAGGTAAAGGTAGGTAAACTCCCATAATCAACAGCGCTCAATCACAGCTCTGTGTCTGCAGGGTGGTGCTTATATCTGTTTCCAGGTCCTGAGCCGGCATTGAGTCACAGCTCAGTTACATGGATGGTAGGCCAGACCTCTCACATGTACTGCCGTTTACCTTCCCGGCAGTGAGGCCAGTACCAAATTATACTGCTTGATGACAGAGGCACATGTGTGAACAACTTGCCCAAGGTTGTTACCTGGCAGTGCACCGGGCGGGACTCTAAACCTAGAACGTCCGAATTACAAGTTCAGCACGCAACGTTACACCACCAAGACACTTAATTAAGTTACGGTTGCATGTGACGACTTACCGATTTCTGTGAGACACTTCATGGTGATGTTTCTGAAAAGTGGCACACTCAAGAACTAAAAAATATAAACAACACACTATACATTATTTCCACTACCATTCATTACATATAAGAAGTAAAATCTGCTGAATTCTCGGAGAAAATAGCACAAGATTCAATAAGTACAATACCTGTGTATCATACCTTGTATCAATGCAGTTAAGTAGTTGTAAGTGCAAAAAAAAAACTCAAACCAAGTGTCTTAAACAACTATGCAAAAAACAACGTGCTACACATAGTGCACTGAGCAACTGACATTGCACAGAACTTCAGCCTACCTTGCAGATCAAAGTGTTGATCAGCTTAGTCTCAAACACATAGCCGAGTGGAATCCAGTTCAGAAACCGCAGCAGTGTGTCCAGCGTAGCCTCAACCAGCGCTGCATTCTGGGAATTCTCCTACCAGTTGCGTATCCAAATAGAAGCTTTCTGTCACATCGCTGATGTAAGAGATATAACATTTTGTTCAGGTTTCTTAAGATATTCAAACAAAGTGCACCATCCTTAGTGCATCTGAGTGATGGTAGACTTGGATTAACACCCAACAAAAAACTTCTTGGTCAATGAAAAGAATCCCCATCTAAATTCTTTCTTAAAAATCTAAATCTTAAACGAACTGCGAAATATTTTTATGCAGTTTGGAAAATGAGGACTCAGGTTCTGTACACTAAGCACAAGCACCAGTCACTAATAATGGTAGTGTGGCAATGACAAATCACAGATAACCGTAAGCTCCTGTTTACTTATTTTCCATAACTATGTCATCTAGACAAATTCGCAACTTAAAGCCCCATTGCACTAATGCGGTTCAACTTTATCTGATGTCACTGGTCAAATTTGAAGTTCAAAATCTAAACAAAGTGAGGCCAAATGGTCCTTGTCTCATTTCAGTAAAGTGTGCAAACAACACTTCAACTACAAAGTATAAATCAGAGAAAAACTGGAAATTTTGGGCAAAGCCCAACGTGAGTCAACCCGATACCATAAGTCCAATTGGGGGGAAATTAGGGGGGAGGGTAAATTTCCCTAGCACCAAAGTAACGTGGCCCAAACTCAAATGCATTGGCAAACGCAGACGCGCATTGTCGACTTAGGGTAGCTCAACATGAGCGCTTATAACTTTGTTTGTAGTGGACTGAAGTTCACAAATTTTTTTTGTTCAACGCCAAAAAGATCGTTCTCGTTAACGCTGTTTACATTTTGTTGCTATTTTCATCCGTTCCAGAGATATTTGCGCTCAAACTTGAAAGTTGTCATAAATCGCACCAATTTTTGAACGTTTTTTGCCCTCCCAAATTTTAAGAGGGGCGGTGTCCCCAAAAGTTGTACTTGCGTTAACACCCCAACTTAGAGGCACATCAAGTGCCAGTTTCTTTGGGCTACACCCCCTAACTCCAAAGTTAAAAGCGCTCCTTTACTACATTTTAAGCCAACTTTAGACCCCCCTTTGAAAAAAATTGTAAGGGGGACCCATGTCCCCAGTGGGGGGAGTGCTAGCAAGACTTGGTCATTATATGGCACATGTAAAAATCTGGGGGCGCAGCACCCACTAGGGACCGAAATATGATCATCAGAAAAAGTCGATTTGGGTGGGTCTCAGTATGATTCCACATCGAGATTTCCGTAATTAATGGACCAAAACTTGTATCGTCTAACGCAGGAGGAATCACTGTAGATAAAATATTTATCCGATTTTGAATATCTTCATCCGTTTCGGAGATATTCGCCGGCAAACTTCGAAATTTTGCATGTTTTTGGCCCCTAAAATTTTTTTGCGGTGGGCCCCCAAAATTTTTGACCAGCATTATAAAACTGGGCCTAGCACAGACCACCATGCAAAATTTTACGCCAGTTAAAAATTCTCGCGTTAAAAATTTTTTTTAAACATCTGGGGTAAAACTTAAGTCCTCCCAAAAACTATCATTTCCGGGCAGACTAATAAACTCACCAGCACAAACAAGCAGAGTTCAAAAATGAGTGCAAACTCGCTGCACATGCTGTCCTTAAGATGCTTTGCTTTTGTCTGTGTCATCTGTCCACTGGAGAAGTCAAAGACTTCTTCACTGTAACACACAGTCAATAAATAGGCTACTGTTACTGGCAAAGTACTGCTTTAACACAGCGACACTGACTACAGGATCTCAGAATCAGTGCTTAGTGATACCAAACAATTTAAAGTATGTGCAGATTTAAAGTGATAAGCTATGTTTCACAGTGGCAATGAGACACTGACATGCACTATTGTCATGGATATTTGGTTTATCGATTATGTGGCAAATATCAGCTACAATTACAGACTAGTCTACAATGCCAGAGAAAAATAACAGAAACTAAGAGTATGCTGGTGCTCATAAGAGTCCATATCTTTGCCAAATAAATTTTTACGAGATAAAATTTTCATACATTTTTGTGCATTTGTTAGTTAATAATAAAATAATTGACAACAATTCTTTCTTTCTCAATGTCAGTGCTGCAGGTGATGTCACAAACAATATGTACACTCTGCTGGTGATGTAATAACATCGTTGTTATTATGACATCATGCCGCTGTGCACACATAGATGAACACAACCACAGACACATACAAAGTGAATACATCATCTTCTAACTTTCAGTACATTCAATGGACAAAGATAAAAATTTATTGTACTATACATACCTCAGCAGTTTGAGAATAATCATGTTGTTCTGGCACAAAGACTCATTGGTTTTGCTAGCACCGACGATGTCACTGATGAATGCCGGCCAATTAGCAGGCCACTCAAATTTCAGGATCTATAAAAAATACACAGCCCTGTGTGTGTCAGTCACAACATACATCTGAACACCGTGAAAATCTATAATAATCACAAATGTAGGCATTCTCACATCAAACTGTAATGGCCAATAATACTATTTAAATTTCACACGTTAAACAAATCGTGAAAAACTACTAACTTGTTTATATTTATATAGTAATTATACTGTGGAAGCATGCACTGTGACTTACTAATTAAAAAACAGAAAACTTCAAATATCATTAACTATATTTGTCCAGTTACCCACCAAATTAACCCAAGCTGACCATGAAGCCATGACCACAACCACAGATCTCTTGATTTTTTTTACAGAATTATCTACCAATACAGTAATAAATGGCAAAATGTTCAATTGTTTATAACTGTAGTGTTAGTAAATTTTGTGCACATATGTCAGTGCTCACTGTCCAGTGTCTAGCAGTGTTGACAGAAACCTGCTGATGCTTCAGTGATGTGCACTATGTGAGAAGTAAAGCACAGTGGTTGTACAAGTCCTTTTACTAATACCCGAAGTTGTCACTTTTGAGATATGGCATGGAGTAAATGACCAGCGGAAATAACTGAAAGTACTACAGAAGCAACAAAAGCAGCAGCAGCCGCAGCAGCAGCAGTGTCAAGAAAAAAAGAAAGATAGCAAAGGACTGCTATGACTTGAATTACAGATTCCACAAATGCCTTTTCCCAGGTGACTCAGTGTACAGGCAGTAGGGCACTTTTAAGTTCCTGCAGATTTATATTCATCTGCATTTTCAACAGACATTCTAGAACAAAATCCATCAACATTTGTAGGCATTATAATGCACTGCTCAGTGCTCATTGCCACAGAATATTTCACTGTCAAGGGGGGGGGGCAGGAGGGGAAAGAGGAAATCTGAAGTTCTAGATGTTTTACATAGATGTAAAAAAACGTTCTAGAGAAAATTTTTAAAATGTTGAAAAACGTAAAAAACGTGGCAAAAATTAAAAAAAACGTTTAAAAACATTGAATAAAAAACGTTGGTCATAATTTGTTTAACCTCTAGCCTAATGCTGTAGGTGCAGTATACCTAAAACTGTAGTCTAGATAAAGAGCACTTCATTTAATTTCAATTTAACCGTGTGGTCATAAAATCATGGCACTAAAGTAACCAAATATACTACACAAAATCTTTTTATTTAGTATATTTGGACTAACTAAGTAAACTACCATCACTATGACTTATGAATTCGTTTCTGTGGTTTTAAAAGTGCTTCTCAAACTTCTTGACAGGACTTTCAATGCACGTTTTTAAAAAAACAAAAAACGCTCAAAAACATAAAAACGTGGCAAAAATAAAAAAAACGTTTTTTACATCTATGCTGCAAACACTTTCACTTACCAGCAGCAATGTGAGACAACATTTGATCAATCAACATTCTAACCTGCACTAGTATCATATTCAGCTTGCCCAGGTACACCTTCTCCTGTTCCAGCGTCGAAGCATCTGAAGAAGTCCTGATAATCAAGCCCACTATGTATTTCTTTATCCCTACGAAACACAAAGTCGGTGTAAGTTGCAGTATCAGACTTGAAACAAAGACAGATTTTAGTACATATATGCAGAACACAGCCACAACAGTTGAACAAAACAAATCACACTGTCATCACATACACAAATGCATTTTATAACATAACTGAGCGAGTGAGCAGGGTTTAACGTCTCGCCCAACACAGTATAGGTCATTTCGGGGATGGCCTTTGCAGGCAAAATTGCACATACACATAATAACAAAATGAACAGTTAAACTTTCTGTAAAGGTTAAACCTTTATGAAACACAAAACACAAGTGACCTAAACGTAAAATTGTAAGAACTGCCGATTATAATTGTGCACATGTATCGATAATGGCAGTTCTAATAATCTTCCCTGTTATCCTCCAGACAGTCATCAATAACATAACTGAGTGATTACTGAATGAAGGTCAATTTAAAATACAGGAAATGACTGTGAGCTGATTAAACCAGGTTCAGCAAAAAAAATGCTGTGTGTTACAGAAAAGTACTGATAATAAATTCATACAAAACACAAGCTGTTACAGACGCGAGAAATGTAAGAATGTTTCTACTTAACCTATACAGATTGTGAACAACATAAATCACCTTCACACTGAGGCCGAGGTAAGACTTTCCATCGAGTCTTAATGACATTCTCCAGAATCTGCAGTGCATAGTATTTGGTCTGTTGGTTCTGTGAATACTCCAGTATTGTATCAACTCGAGTCCATGCGTCGGGGTGTTCTTTCAGTGTTGTTAGCACTTCCTGGGCCATTCTTTGCTGCAGCATGCACAACCAACACAGCTTTATCAATTATGCAATAAAGACAATATGCATCACCCTATAATACTAGAACTGTATATAACAAATCTGCCTGGCCTGCTTCGCCACATTGATATCTACAGTCACCGGACTACTAAAATTGCAACGACGACTGATAGCCTATAAAAATATGCTGAATGCTATTATGTTATAACTGTACACACTATGAATACAGAAAACCACATTTAATACCCAGCAATCTATGAGTATATAGGTAAGTTAGTAATAATCGGTGTTTAGAATGCCCAGGGAACCACCAAATCTCACCAAACAACCCTAACAAACTGTATAGGCTCTATATATTAATGTATGAGCCAAAAATACATTTCATTTTTAAACCTATTAACGACTGTAGCAGTTACCTGTTGTCCTGCTCCACTGTACATAAAGCCGATGACATTATCGAGCAACTGTATGTCGAGTTTCTGACTGAAGTCGAGTAGTCTGGCTGCCTGCTCGGTCAACACACTCATGTTGGTGTTCTAACACAATAAAGATGGCATCAAACACTGCTCCAAGAGAAAGCAGTTAAATCTAACAGCCACAAAACAACAAGCACTCATACAATGATATACACATAGTCCACTGACACTGTGTAACAACTGCCAAACTTCAGATATTTCATTTTACACTACTGAGGTATGCTGCAGGACCAATACTGTTGTTGACACAGCAGGAAGGTGCACAATGGACTCAGGAGCAGTTGCACATTAAGTTACTCAGTGCTGCCGGCAGCAAAAAATTTAACGGCACTGTCATACTTCGCTGACTTACTCTTAAATTTCTTACTCCCGGCAGCGCTGAGTAAATTAACGCACACCACGACTGGATGTTGGATAGACATTAGACTACTGCGGATTGCTTCACATGATGAACCATTAACTATGTCAACTGCCAGGTGATTACAGTCAATAACAGTTTTGACAAAAAAATGAAGATAGCAAGACGAATTATGTTTCCTTCTTTCCTGAACTGAATGGCAGGTTCTGACAGTGATGAGCATCTGGGGAACACAGCCTAGTCTTCTAGATCTGTAATCATAGGTGACCATGTGTGTGACTAGCTGCTAGCAGTAGACCCAGATGGTCTGCCGTCAGCATTTTAACGTACCATAACTATTGGTGCTTGTTATCGCAAAGCAGTGTACTTCTTCTTCTTCTTCTTTTCCAATAATGCACATATCCTCTTGCGAGTAATGTCGTGCATACTTCTCATACTACGTACGAGCATTCGCGCTTTAAAAATGTAAACAAACATGGCGGCGCCCAGAGAGCACCACAGCATAACAAATTACAGGTACACAACAATGCACGACACATTTCTACATATTTGTGATAAAAACAACGAATTTATTCACCAAATCTTACCACGACGTGATTAACTACTTCCACTCCACCAAATTCGATGAATGTCAGACCGGTTGAAACTGGAAGTCCACGGCATCATATTGTCACCTCGGCAACTGTCGGTGAGAAAATTCCACTGCCACAAAATGTTAATTGCTGCAAATAAATTTCATCAAACAAAAATATCTGTTAAAATGTTGATTCAATTTTAACCGTGGCAAAGTATCGAATAATAACTTTCACATTTAACGAAATAATATCACGATCCCCTTCGGAAAGATTCGTATGCAAATTTCTGCAGACAGGCTTTGTTGACATTTTGAAAAATAAGTAACACATAGAAGATCTCTTCTTCAGCTAGGGAAGTCGACAGATACAGATAGCCTAAAGGTTTTTTGAAAGACTGAAAATGGGTTTAAGGTTTAGGAAAAAACTAGTTTAAAATAATGGTAAGAGGAAGAATTTATAAAGATTCGAGAAAGAAGGGGACTTATTTAATAAATTTCAGACAAAATAATTAATAAAATTTGCTAGAACCTGCCATCTTTTTCACTACAATGAAGCTGTACAAAGATACAAACAAGCCATAACGCCTTAATGCGATCAGTATATCAATTAAATAATCACAATTCATGTTGGGCAGCGAAACCACGTTACTTTGGCTGCAGGAGCGAAATTTCCAGGTAATGAAAGTTCCTGGAAACGAAAGTTCCATGTCACTTTCGCTCCCGGGAACGAAAGTTCTCAAAACTGAAAGTTCCAGGGAGCAGGAGCGAAAGTTCCATAATTCTTAAGTCGCCTTGTCTCAGAAACGGTGACAGATGGCCAAAGTTGCGACTGATCATTAATAGGACATGAAAATCATCAAACTTGGATGACCTTGAAGGCAAGGGCTATTGTGCAGGCTGCTATGCCAATTGTGCGGCATTGTGGCTAAATGGGACGTTGAAAGCGATGGTACAGTTGGATAGAGCGATGATGAATTTCAATAGGCTGTCTATTATCTTTAGCAGTTTGGTTGCAATTTTGAATGCAACGTTGTTGTCTGCAGCCATCACCAATGTGCGCCAAATCACCATGTTGTATCCTAGAGTTGATAATAGCATTCGAGACAGCAGCATCACAACAGCAAGTATAGGACTGTAGTCACTCTGGGAAATCACTTTCTGTCAGCAACCGGAAGTCAAACGCTGACCTTCAGATATAGGCTGTACGTCTGTTTTACACATTTATTCTGTATTCCATTATACACTACAGGGTGTTCTAAAAAAATGGATACCCAATTTTATTTTTGGGATAACTTCGGTAATTCAGCACCGATTTTAACCATTCTTTCACTGTTACAAGCAGAAATTTATGGCACGTAAACGAGAAGTTCTTCCACCCACTGCACCTTTATTGCGTGACCACATTACCTAGCAAAACAAACACTGTCAAAGCTACAGTGGTCTCGGAGAACAGGCAACACAAAGATATCAATTTCATAGCATAAAATAGTTAAGCTTACTTACTTATTCGCAGTAGTGCCTTGTGGCGTCATTGTTACGTCATATTGTGTTTATTTACTTTGTTTACCAGTAATAATTTTTAGAATAAATCGTTTGATATGGGCAGAATAACAAAGGATGATCGCTGTTTGATCATGGGCTTACGA
>Ga0056128_1000128_pt1 | contig 49612 bp, 26 predicted proteins | sample WorMetLIZISLAND2_FD_71113 | JGI IMG/M metagenome (GOLD analysis project Ga0056128, IMG submission 71113) | Marine gutless worms symbiont microbial communities from Max Planck institute for Marine Microbiology, Germany - Olavius geniculatus... ... | reverse complement strand
CCTCCCCTCCCTTCCCTTAGAAGTAGGACCCCTAAAATAGAGCTAGGAGGTTTGGTGGAGCACTGTGAGCTCCCCCAGCGAGGTCTGGGGCAGAGCCCCAGCCGAATTCGAATATGATGCATATTAGCTTTAAAAGATGAGATGTGTTGGCAACAATATTAATTATTTTCTCAAAAATAAACTGACCAAATTGGCAAATTTTGTGCGGTTTAAACGTATGCTCATGTTTTGTCTGGAGAATTGGGGGGGCCTAGGCCCTCTGGCCCCTCTCGGCTACGCCACTGTGTAGAAGTCGTAGTTTGGCCATTTATAACAATGAATTCATACTAGATAGCGCATGCATCGGCTCAGAAATGATTAACTGAAAAGCAACAAACATGATTAGCAACTATCCTACCTCAAAAAGTCACACGAGTCACATCACATTCTCTTTATTACAGCATGTGCTCAAAATGTCCTCGTCCAGCGCGAATGCAAGCAACAAACGTTGACACCACTCGAAAACAGCAGGCTCAACAACCTGCATTTCACAAGGTAGTGTAGCGACAGTATTAGAGTGAGGTGGCCAAAAGTACAGTCATTTGCGTCGAGTTTCTTCCTGATGTCACATACCAAAAATTATCAAAATTGGCCAATGTTACACACTGCACAGAGCTATTCAAAAATAAAAGTGGCACGTTTTTATGGACCATGGTGTACTAATGGGAAACGATAGACAATATACAACTGGGTGGGGTTCATCACCAATCCACTGTTGTCTAAGAACAATAAATAATCAAAAAAGATTTTACACTTTAAGTACAAAGATCTCATACTTTTTGCAGAATGTTGACCTGGCAAGAGTGAAACCCAAAGAAGCCAGCACATAACTAAAGCGTCAGAATAGCATGAAAAATGCAAACTCCTTCTCAAGCCGTAAGGCCCATAGAGCGGCACTGATCTCCGCTTCCTTAGCTCTTAGCCAGACACCAGTTTACACTGCAAGACCACAGATACGGAGCTAGTGCATGACGCACTGTGGCTCTTCATGCCCCCAGCCTATACTGGTACTCATTGTGCTTACCCACATAGGGATGGCCAGGCTGAGTTGACCTGGGTGGCTGGTTATGTACTGAGATGGTTTACTAATATGCAAATGGTCAACCATCCAAGTACTAACCAGGCCCGGCGTTCATTAACTCCGTTGATGTGACCAACGACATCACCAACCAAAAATGGCAGACCATATCAGTAGCAACTAATTAGCGACTGCATGCCAGCCAACAGTCCTGATAACACATATACTATGACGACAAAAAAAACTTGCCGTTAACAAGATATAACAGAAATGCAACATAGCTACGTCAGACGGTGCAATATGTCATCAAATGAGGACTACTGAACAAGTATTTTGAAAAAAATACAAACCTGACAGCAGTGTCGTGGATCAAAAAAGTAGGCAGCAAAAATGTTGCAAATTTCCAATACACTGCAAATTTCAAGAAGAAGGAACTCTAAATGCTCAAAATTGCAATTTGCCCCAAAATTTCCTCAAAAATCGAGTTTTTCAACCCAAATTCAGCATTTTTGGACAAAAATTATTGCAGAAGACGACTTTCAGACAATGTTGCGACCGCCAAAGATTTAAGCCGGGCAATTCTCTCTCTTCTCTCTGCTACGACGCCACTGAAACTCGATACAGGTGGCACTAGTAGTAGCTGAGATAAACTATCTGTCCACAAGTAGTAACTACTTTATACTAACCCGAACGGGAGTCAAACTCACGGCCTCTTGATCACAAATTGAACCCCGTAACCAATACACCAAAAAGACACCGGTTGATAGAATATTGCTCAGTGTACCATGAAAACACCCCCAATCTCTACCTAACTACCTCATTTTCGCCACACAGGAAGTCAACTCCACTGACGATCAATAGTAGAAATTATGATAAAAATAGAAATAACAGTACAAAATTTACCAACCTATTTCGCCTACTTCAGAACGCAACCAATTAATTAACTGTCGAAAACCCAGCAGCGGTGCAACGTTAAATGCCGCACGCATTAACCTAAGTTCAATGCAAAATGCTTTGATCTGAACACAATAACACGGAAACCGTAATCCGTGTAAATTGCTTGCAAAAATGAAAGATAGTGAAAGTACAAAAAATGCACAAAACAAACAACATGACAACACGAACACACTGTCAACCACGTATGGCTGCATGGAAATAACAAATTCACAAAGTAGAAAAGTCAAAATTCTATGAATTTTAGCGTTCGTCACTATTTTTCGCATTACTATGCACCTTCTTGTCAAAATTTGTAATTTGCTGATGTTATATGTTACAAACCGGACCTCAGACACCAAGAGTTGTCTTTCTGCATCAATAATGAGCTCATATTAGTAATTCAGTTCCTCACGTTACAAACATCACATAAACAACGAAATCCCTAATCCCATCTACACTTTTTGGCCAACCAAAAGCAACCAAATAATCAGTTAACCAGCGAAACATACACTATTACCACTGATACTGCCAATATTACCATTACTAAATTTTTAAACCTCAAAAAAAACAAAGATGCCCCAGAAGTTAGGTACAAATCCTAAACTTCAAAAGCTCATCCCACATCAGTGCTAGACTAACCAGGGGTGAATACGGTAATAAGTGAGTGAGTGAGTAGGGTTTAACAACCACCCAATGCAGCATAGGTCATTTTGGGGACGACCTTTTCAGGCAGAATGCACCAAAGAGCCAAACTGGTGTGGCCACACCAGATGAGCTAGCCAGGTGAGCATAATGGAACAGAAAGTTTAACCTTTACAGAAACACAAAACACAAGAATGAGCTTAACCTAAAACTGTAAGAACTCCAGTATATGTGTGCATATGTAATTAACATAATGGTAGTTCTAATAATTGTCCCTGTTATCCTCCAGACAGTCATCAATGTGATAATGTGGAAAAGAAATCTAAGTGAAAAAAGCTGATGAAAAATAACAACACTAAGACAAACAGACACACAGAGAAAACAGAAAACCCAAATAGTCACACAGAACACTCAATCTTCACATATATCATCATCATCACTGGCAAGATTTTTGCTAATATGTAGTGATAATGACAATTCCGATCGCAAGAAATCAGAATTTGTCAGCATTTCACTAACACATGCACAGCACCTGTATTACATGGTAACATATAGCATGAAACCAAGTATGCAGACCTACTATGGCCTAACAACCCACGTAGGCCCTATGCTCTGTGCACCAAAGAGCCAGAGGGCCTCCTCTTCACCCAATAATGGTCCCTTGTAAAAATTTGGGCATTCAATTTGCCCACTGATGGCATTCAAATTGTAACACCAATTGGTGCTATGCCAGAATCAAGTAGTTTACCTGCAGCCGAGAAACCGTCAATATATTTAGACTTTGCACCCCACAAATGTAGAATGCTTCTGAGCACAAATCATGACCATACTTCATCCTTCGCTCACCGCAGTGTCTTCGGTGTTATAAGCAACCACAATCTCATGCCAGCTAAGCGTGACATTTGAAATGCACCTCACGTCACAGCCCATGTGAAACACGCTGCCAATGATACTCATAAGCAAGCACGTTTCAACATTCAACAAAGTCCAGAGTGAACATACATTGGCAGTGAAACATTTAGGCAATAATGCCATTCTTCGGCATTACAGTTTCAACACTCTCGAAGCATCGGACTTCCAGTAAATCCACTAGTTTTAAACATTTAACTCACATTTATAACCGCTGGATCTTTATTACTGCAGGGTGTAAACAGGTACAAAAATACTATTATCCCCAAGTGTGGTAGGGCTGTCGAACGATTAATTATAATTACGTTAGTCATGCAATCATTTAATTTTTTAAACACTGTTAATTTATTTAACTGCAATTAATTCGATACATATTCACTGAATAAAGTACCCAGCAACTATTAACCATTCCAGGTTTCATACTGTAATGCAAATTCATAATAAGTCAACATCACGAGAAAGTCAACAGCGCCAGATGCTCCGAACACAAAACTCTTACATTCTAGATTAAAGCACAGCAACCGGCCACGCATAACGCGTGTTGCCACCATAATTACATCAATGCCACACCACAGCGGCGACAGAAAAAGCCAAAAAACCACCGCCAACAAACAAAGCAAGCAAGCCGTCAGCCAAAACTCTTTATGTACAACTGCAGACGACAATTAAGTGATGATAACGATAATAACATTACTAATTACTATCAACATATTTTTCAGGCAGCCAGCTGGCCACACACAGATGCAGCACTTTTGTTAGCACACGCGTTTGTAACATGAATATGCATTACACTACATTAACATAAATAAACATTTAAATAAGGCATCAGATATAAGCTCGGTGTATGAGGTAACCAACTAACAATGGCGATGGCGCACTACAGCTAAGACCTGCTGTAGCTAGGTTCTACTAGATTACAGTGGGCAACAGGTGGGAAAAAATGCTGTAATTAAAATTAACTGAAATAAGTAGAAGGGGCACGTGAGAGTGCATATCTCAGCCAAGTGAAGTGATTTAAACATTACTACTGTAAAATGTAGAAATATTCACAGGACGGCGCCACCGTTCGAGTCATCGTGTACACACACGGAATGACGGACAGAATAACCAATCTCTTAATCTCCTCCAATGTTCACCACGTTCACACTTGGCGGAGATAATAAAACAAAATCTCCACTTTGTAGAATAGGATGCGAAGCAAGGTTTAGGTTAAGCTATAGCAAGATTTAGCTATATAGCAAACAGACCCTTCCCAATATGACCGTTGACAAGGAGCTGAAACAGAAGCTAAGAGAAAAACTAAAAACTGTGTCACGCACAACCTCTACATTACACGCATGGCCGCGATATAACCAAATGTGTACAACACATAACTTGCAAGCAATCAAGTCACATAATAACTGTGCCTTTGACAAATTATATCTTGCAGAAATTCTAAACCGATTATTTTTTGCAATCATGTTTATAACATGTGCACAGTACACAGAGCAGAAAGTGCAAAAACGAAATCATATAAAAGTAATCAGCGCCATAATAATAAGTTATTAACAATACAGTTTGACAGACACTCAGGTCACTGACACACAAGCAAGAAAATCAAGCAAATCTTTAAAAAATGACACAGTGTCATCAAAATGCACAGATTTGCACGTAATTTTTTTTATTACAAAATTTCATGGAAGTGACAGCCCTGAAGCCATAAGTGGGCTCCCACGCCCCTGCCATTCAGAGCACATCTAATGTTGCACCTCTTACGAAATTCAGGGACCGATGGTTACTAAACCAAGTATGCAGAATGCCAGAACAAAATGCTAAGAAAAATGACGTTCTAAACACCACTGTGATGCTTGCCACCTAATGAGTTATTCATTATTTTTTGCACAAATTAACAACAATGAAACTCAAGTGCACACAGGGTGAATGACTATGCTTGATAACAAATGGCATCCGTTCCGTTGTACCTATATTGAACTAGTTCTGACCATGACTGATACTAACCCAGTGACCTCTGACCTACTTCCTGATACAAACTGGCTGTTGATAACCCAGTTCACAAAAGAACTCCTAGAAATTCTCGTAAGACCTTGCGGGGTACTAATATCTTACTAGCTCGGAAACTTAAGTCATGCATAATTCTTTCACAAGCTCCTTGTGTGATCAACGTGCGATCAAGTTTTTGGGGCCCTAGACTGGAAAAAACTATGAGACACTTTCCATACTCGTTCCTTTTCCCTTTTCACCACTTTCATTTCCTTCACCTTCCCTTCCTCTTCCCTCATCATCTCTAACCATTCCCAGGATCCACACTTTTAATCCAGCTAAGCCCAAATTCCATTATGCCAACTTTGTGACAAAGTCCATGACAAGTTCCCCACAAAATCGCAAACACAAATCATGAAAGTCCGCGACACAAATCACGTCGCAGACTTTCATGATTTGTGTCCGCAACAAGTCCGTGACAAGTTCAGTCCATGACTTTGTCAGGAACTTGTCGCAGACTTTTCCCGTGCATTGTAACGGACCAAATTCCATTACAGCGACACAAACTGGTTTGTCACAGACTTGTCACGGACTCTGTCGCAAACATCTTGACATGTCGAGATAGTTTGTGTCTAAAACTTTCGTGATTTGTGTCGGTGACTTTCACTGAAACTACATGATTTCATGATTTGTCACCGTTTGTGTCAGCGACTTTCATGATTTGTGTCCACGACTTTCCCAGCAGGGAAGTTTCAACGAAAGTTGGCATAATGCAATTTGGGCTCTAGAAAGCGCAAGAAACGACGGTGCATCGTCATGGGGTACTAAGGCATCGAATAGGCAGTGCCAGTGTACTGTGATAATGACACACTCGTGTCATCAGTGGCAATGTAGCACAATGTCGATCGGCAACTACAATCACAATAACCAGGCAAATGACACAAGTGCTGTGAGAGCACCTCAAATGACACAGATCTACCTGTCATGAGATGAGCACTGCAGACGGCACATCATCACAGCAAACAGCATAGTGCCAAAGCACATGACACTGTACCATGTTAATGACACAGCAACATTGACTGAAGTGCCAGAAATGACACACTCACGTAATCAACACAGTGCCACTAAATACCAATGACATCAGTGTCGCCAGATATTAGAGAGGACTAGCAAGCGACACAGTGCCGCTGAAGTACCGAGATCGATACAGTGCCACAGGATATCAAAGAGGGGTAGGTAGCGACAAAGTGCCATGGCAGCACTGTGGATGACACAATGCTGTACTGTAAATGACACAGTGCCACCATCGATCACAGAGGTGTAGTAAGTGACACAGTGCCGCCGGTGACTGTGACGGCTGCTCCAGTATTAACATTATCTGATGATCCTCCACTCAAAACCTATCAACAGAAACACCAAGCTCCAAAAGATTCTACGACATCTTAGGTGCTATTATGTCACCCTGCGTATGAACACATAGGGTGGCTCCTTGGGCAGCAGATCTTTCACAGTAAAAGTAAACATTAATCAAAACCAAATATCAGCATATTCAAAGTTTAGAGACCAACGGTGAAACTGTTACAGCAACTGTTATGGCCAAAACCGTTTTCACAACAGTGAACATTTCTAGAAAATGCATTAACAGCTCGTAAGTAATTAAGAGCAGAGGCATGGGTAAGACAGCATTCGAGAAGAAAGCATTCGAGCTACTCTTCACCTACTGATGTCTTTTAAGAATTGTTAGTCATTTGCCAGCCACCATTGGCAGAGGAACAGACTTTGAAAAGTACAGAATTCCTACATTTCAAGATCTCACGACCTTGACAGAGGATTGGGTCACATGGCACATTGTCATGTAGCACTCCTCAACCTCTATCTATGCATCAAATTCCACCATTCAAACTGGACAACCCACAAAAAACATTTGTGGGTTCAACTCAGTCAAGGACTTGACCAAAAAAGGAGGACACAAAAAGTTGCAATTTAAGAACAAACTGCTGCAAATTTCTGATGGCAAACTCAAGATTAAAAAGTATCAAAGACCTCCCCTTTTAATTCTCATGTTTAGATCTAAAATTCACCTACTCTTACCGTAAATCTGCCTGCATGAAGAAACCATGCTTCAAAATGCACCCTGATACTACTACTACTGCTACAATTAAAACTACTGCCAGCGGTGTGTATCACCCCAAATCCGAAGTCAAAATCAGGCTCCAGTTCCTCCCACTTTTGGGGTCCTTCCCCCTTTCCTCGTTAGCAACAAGATGCACCCACTAGGTATAGGGATAGAAGCTAGGGCTGACTAGTGCTGTTACCAGTGCTACTGCTGCTACCAAAAACGTTCTATTAATACCCTTGACTAGCAGCTCAGCCTTCCACAGTGGCACCGTCAAGCAACGCCTACAATACCGTGGTCACGTGACCAGCCGAATATGTATCAGTCCGTATAAATTTTTGATTCTTGTATATTGCACCAATATATTAAATTTCAATCAAAATTACACAGTCTTTAATTATTTTAATTTATCATGTGGTTAACGATTTGTACTGTGGTCATGTGACTTCAGTGCGCGGATGACAACCTGAAAATGAATATGCAAATCTGCGTGACAGCCTAAGTTACGCGACTATGGTATCTTCCGGTTAGGCTGCGAGTGTGTCATCGTCTGACTATGCACTAGGCCATAGGCTGCCAGTCCAGGCTATTAACAGAACGTCTTTGGCTGCTGTTAACTGTACTCACAGGTGACATGAGGGCACGTAGGACAGTGTTCAGTGCATCTTGACTCCAGCATGATGATGATGACGACGATGACGTCACCGTGACGTCACAACTGACAGCTGATTGACAGTGACGTCCGGACAGACCCACCACCTCTGGACCAGCCTTTGACCATCTTCACAGTCCAATCGGTCAGTCAATTAATAACTCAATCAGTCAACGAGTCACAAATGACTACTTCAACAAATGAAAACTTTTTCACAAGGTGAGACATAAAACTGAACAAAAAGTGTTAAAAACCAACTACATTCGTAACATGATGATAAACACAAAAGAGAACCAAAAATCTGGCTAAGAGAGTTCGCTGAAACAGTAATGTTTTAACTTTCATTTGAAAAATGCAACGCTAGACAAGTGTAGAAACAACAGGAGTGGCAGACTGTACCACACAGCTAGTGCAGCGTATGACAATGCACTCAATCTTTTAACCCACTTGATAAACTAAACTTAGCAATATTACGGCAACTTCCTGCCCCACAAGATCTATTCAGCAACACAATTTATTGAAAAATGTGACGATAAACTAAAACTGCTAAAAACTGACTACCATAGCTATGGGTTTACGACATAATCAATCACAATTCTACACACTCAGATTAAAATCTCCACTTTACAGCCAGAATGAGAACCGCACATGTGCAAAAGACAGAAAGCCAAACTTACGAAGGATAAGCAAAGGCAGCAGCAGAGTTTATATTAGTGATGGGCCATGACGCAACATTGTACAACAGCGACGAGCTTTTCAGCGCAGCATCCCTCTCTGGCACTGATTAACACATGGAAAACTAGTACAATCCTAGCAATGACATTATTACAATTACTACTGATATTAAAAAGCATACATAGTGCATGAAATGCATGAACACACATATCAGTGCATGAAGTGGAACGGTATAGGTTGGTATGGCACACTAGCACTATCTTGGGTAGTTAGAAAGCATACACCACTGCTTAAGGTCGGTTTCTGGATCTTCTAGTTAACTGATCAGTTAGTAAACTGTCTGTTAATTGTAGCTTGCTAGTTAAGTTTGTGCACGTTTCTGAACAAAACCTGACTGAATGTCAGCTAACTGATCGGTAAACTATGGTTGCTTAGCAACTATCTTATCACTTATCACTTCCGCCTAGTGCAGGCGAGTGTCATGAATATTAATGAGCGCAAGCGCACGTCAGCCAGCCCACGAGCCAGCCTGACTGCAGACAGCCATTTTGTTCATTCATGAATGGATTTTGTAGTAAAATTTGTAGCAGCAGACGTCTCCTCGATCATTTTGAAGACTTGCTATATGGTAAAATCATTGTATAGTATCACATTCGTCAATAAACTGTTTGCAAAATGGTACAAAAGTTGCGTTGAATATGATAACTACGATCAACAGTTAGCTAACTGGCCGTTTGGCCAGTTAAATTTTTTGCCATTTTGACCGTTGGTTAGTGCAACAGAAAACGTGAGTTGAGCAAATCTGTCAGTTAACACTAACTTGACCGGCCAGTTAAGATCCAGAAACCGACCCTTAGCTATGATAGGCCCATGTCAGACATGCAACAAAGTTGCGCAATTTTGTCGTGCGACTTTGTTCAGCAACGAAATTGCCCGTCTGACATGGCAGGTTGCGCAACTTTTGATGCATCACAGGATAAATTTGCCAAATAGAAACCACCTCTATTCCTTGGCGATTTATTGCCGAATCTCTGAGCTGTGGTTAGCCAGATTACATGTTATTCTTGCATTGCTTATCATCTGACTCGTAAGTATTGTCGATTCAATTATGACGTTAGTACTAATTTTAGTATTAAAAGTCACTGAAAAAACATTTGTTGTCCAATGCATTCATTTGATTGCGTCGTGCAGTAACCACTTAGCAGATGGAGCTGTAATTACGTCTGAGCACACAGTTTGAGGCTGTAGCAGATGACAAGCTATTTTTAGCTGCAGGCTGGGCGAGTTTATGCCAAGAAATTCCAGAGTTAAACTTCCCAGACGTTGTTGTTTGTAACGCTGGAAGCCACGTTGTTTGTTTGGTGACTGTTTGCCGATAGAAATTCGACAGTTGCCTAGGCAAATTTGTCACAAGATAAAATTGCATGATAAAGTGGGGCGATTTTGTCGCGTGTCTGATGAGGACCATAGAAGCATCTATGTCTGTTGATTGTTTAATAATGAAGACTATTATCATCATCTGTGTCTGTGCGTGGGTGTGTTTGTCTGTCGCAATCATCGACCATATCAAAACATTGCATAATATCACAAAATCTTCACTGTGGGCTCCACGAAACACTCTAGTGTGAGAATCCACAAAGCTTTTCCAGAAAATCTAATTTTCAGACATCGGAATAAAAACAAAGTATTTTTAAAACTGGGAAATTTGTCCTTCAACCCACTGGGTTTCCTCGGTACGTGCCAGTGCCTTGGTGTCACAGTCCTGTACAAGATAGTTTAATCATAACAGCATTGCTATCTAACGTAAAACGTGAAGTACTTCCCAAGCCATGAGGGTAACACCGTTTCCATAGCCTTCAGCCTGAAACCAGTTTACACTATGAGACCATGGGTATGTGGCTTGCATGGTGGGTGCTTGTTTATGCCTGAGCTTTCACTGGTACTCGTTGTGGTTAGCCACAAAGGGATGGCCAGACTGAGTTGACCCGAGTGGCCGGTTTCATACTGAGACGGTTAACCCATCTGCAGATAGTCAGCCATCCAAGTACTAACTGAGCCCGGCGTCGATTAGCTTCGCTGATGTGACAAACGATCTTATCAACTAAAAGCAAAACCGCAACTGTTTCACTATCTAACAGTGGACAAAAAAAATACATAGAAGTACCATGACAGCAGATGTCGAGAGCAGACAGCGACTTTGACATGCGTTCATCATTAGCTCGAGACGCAGTAGCGTCAACAACACGCGACTGTGCCATTGCCTCCAGCTGACATGACAAACAACACACATGTAAGTTGTAGCAGTGTGGCTGGCAAGACACATAAAGGCCAAGTCGCACCAAAAACGATATTAGCTAATTATGTGTACAATTAACACTAATTAATAATACTCTGATCCAATGAAATGAAAACAACGGTAAAATAAAGACTTTTATGAGGGTACCGCTCTTTAATGCCCTCGTGCACAGGTTTCCTTAAACTTAGAAAATCGAGGCTTAGACTTGCGAAATCTGCATTCAATGCTGAAAATTTCATATGCAGCTTGTCCTTGACTATATCAATTGATTTTGGTGCAATTCGCTCTTGAAATGTGTCTTGCAGCCCGAAATCGCCAAAAACCCATAAAAAGGCCTATTTTGGCATTCAAGGTTATCCAAGGTCATTGATTTCAATGCCAATGGAGAGCCAGTGACGACTTCCTATTGGTTATTAATAGTAACCTAGGCCTATATCGCACCGTTTCTGAGATATGGCGACTTATTGACTGAAAATCGCAAATTTTCCCTACTCCCTCTCACTTAGCATCCCTGCTTGGCGTGACCCCTTTCAAATTTATGAAACAGCTTTACAGATCCCGATACTAGTCTTCCAGGTAGCTGATGGTGAAGATTTGGTGATTCTAGCTTACACTGTTTTTGACTGATCCACTCATGTGCTCAACAGACGGACGGACAGACAGAATTGTGATGGCCAAGACAAATTAAAAGCAGTACGCAGCAGTACGCACGTAAAATGTGAGCTCAGATTAAAAAAAATTACTCATCCCACTTCACATGTAAAAATATTTGTATTAATACTAGCTGAGAGTCATTTTACCATCCGACAGAGGGTAAAAAGCTGAGTCTGCCTGCATGGCTCGCTATCTACCAAGATGATTTATCTGCCCAGAGACAGTCACCCATCCAAGTACTAAACAGGCCCAGCCTAGAGCAACCTCACTGATCCAACATAACAACCTGACAATGCGTTACCATTATGCCAAGCCATTACAACACAGTAACAGTAAATGCACAGTTAAACATATATGGAAACTGATAAACTCACCACTTCAGAGACAAGCTGAGTGAAGGCGAAGGCAACGTCGGCATCCAGACCAGCTTCAGCTCTCGTCCACGAGAGCTGCGGATCATCATCCACTGAATCCGGATCACCACCACCACCGGCGGTGCCCGGGACTGATGTGGAGTTGCCACTGCAGTACAGCGGATCAACATTCCATGATGCCTTCACGCCGGCTTCACCACATTCCGCTCCGCAGACGTCCACCTCACTGCGACTCCAGATGTTGTCGGTACCCAGCAAACAGTTTTGCAGACCACCGCCGCCGCCGACATGAAATTTAACCACCCCATCAGCACCACACTTTCCACCATCAGGGGTCGAAGATTCCAAATCAGAGGTCATCGCACCCCAGAAACTATTGAGTTCGCTAGGACTGACATCACACTGGTCCGAATGACTGGACAAACTGTGGCTACATCCTGCTGGACTGACCAAGTCTGGATCTTCCATGACAGGACGTAGTGTCTCAACTTCCGCTATGGCACTACTCAAACGAGAGCTGATGCTCCATATGGACTGTGTACTAAACACTCCTCCTCCATCGGAAGTGACTGAAGTATCACCCGAATCGACGCTGTTCCACATTCTTTGTAACTTGTTTGTGTTCTTTACCCCGGCAGTTCTCTCACCGGCATCTTTCCAGATGTCCGGTTGTACACCGGATAGCACAAGTTCACCTGTGGTATGGCTAGCATACGTCCCGTCGTCGTCAAACCCCACCGTTGTGTTGTCGCTCCAAATGTCGGACAACTGTCGGCCATGCATAGCCGAAAAACTTGGCGAAGTGGTGTCAGTACCAGTGGTGGTGGGATGTGTCCAGATCTGCGACACTTTGCAAGACATCGCCGACAGATCGGACATTGTAGAAGATGAACTGACATCGAGGCCTGTACCAGCAGAATCGACTGTGTCATTCCATATTTCTGATAGCTGGCGAGACATTGTCACACCAACGTCATCAACCTTTGCGTCATCGGTACTACTTACAACGTTACTGGCATCTCCAGCATCGTACAGAACATCGACGTTGCTGGACGACTCTGGAAACTCACCCGATAACTGACCGAGGACCTGTTTGACAAGACATCCGAGCCGCAAATCAACATCTGCACCAGGAACCGGTAGACTGGGCTCTCCAGTCTGTGCAGCCTTCTCAAGCTCATAGTGCACCTTGAAGCTAGGATGAAACAATGCAGCATCACCATTCCCAGCCTCATCATCACTGCGACTACCGATGAACCGCTGATATGTGTCATAGGATGAGCCGGCGAGCATATCGGTCATCACGAGAGTGGCAAAGTCGGTCAACGAGTCCGTTGTCATGGCAACCACCTCCGCAGTAGAGGTGCTTGAATCGGACAGTTCACTGTCGGTGGTGCTCGGGGTTCCTATCGGCCGGAACTGATTACTGCTATTTAGCCTCACCTTCACCGAGAGCGACTCATCCACACAAGTGGGCCACAGCCACGGTAACAGGGCATGCGTAGAAGACTGATGGACTTTATTACCAGACAGTGGAGGAATGCTGCAGAAATTCATCGTTTCCGGCTCAAAGTGGAGCGAAGTCATTTCAAGTCTCTGGGGAATAATGTCACGAAATGCGGTGTTTTCGGAAGGAAGCAGGCGGCTGCACTGCGCCACTGCAGTGCATACCGAGTTGTGTGCTACTGATGCCGGAAACCAGCCAGCGGATGACTGCAGATCCGAATGCAATTGACTGATAGCATCAACACTGGCTGAAATATTGCACGAGTCACGGAACCACAGGGAACTGCCATCCAGAGTGTAAACAGGAGCTAGAGATGAGCTGGCATAACACTGTGCAGCCATCGAACACGAATCACTTACAAGATCCGAGGAGATAAGATGGTCGAACGAACTGACCAAATCCACCAGAGATGCCGACTCAATTATTGAGGTTGCCAGCTCCTCTGTGGTCGCCAGTTCATCACTACATGGTTCTGGTGAGGTAAACACGGATGCATCTGACGAATCAGGCTCTGAATCTAACGAGTCATCCGAAAATATGATATCACTAACGGATGCCAGGCTTGGCAGAAGCTGGACAATTTCTTCACAGTCAGCTTCGGAAAGACCGACGGAGGAGAGATTATTATTTTCCTCCAGCTGATCAGTGAGTAACGATGAAACTGGATAGCACGTAGAACAAGAAGATGAAACACCGGCTGCCAAATTATTGGAACAGCCTTCCGCATCACCAAGTGCAGACTTATCCAGTTCAACTTCAGACATGGGCGAATAAAAAAATTTCCTAATTTCACTGGCTTCCGTCGTCGAACTATCAGCTATCTTGATATCTACATCAGTTATGCAGGAAAAATCTTCCGTCTGCAGCTGGGTATCATCCTCGTCATCATCTGGATCCAGCCCAGAATCATTATGCTCCAAATTATCTTCGTACAAAGGATAACTTTCAAGTTGTGTGTTACCTAGCAATTCACCACCCAGCAGGAAAGCAGATCGATGGCTTGGTTTCTTCGCCAATAGATCATCCAATGTCCCATCACCATTACCAGATGTACTGCTACTGGTCAATACTTTTCCACTGGTGACATGTCCATTGTTCCTCAGCTTGTCACTACCACTTGTGTGGTCCAGCAACGAGGGCTCGAGGCAATCTGATGAAAACAGCTGACTGTCCCACGTTGAAGAACCCTTCACACTGCTTTCCCCACAGTCAATATCATGCTGCGACTCAGTCCAAAAGAAGGACGATTCACTAGACGAGGATGGAAGCAGAGATGCAGGCCGTTCTCTGTTAATTTCTCCGGTGCGAGGATTTGATTCGGCGTGTTGAGCACCAGTAGTTGTACTGGGAGACTGGTTGATACCACCGGATAGCAGGTCAGACTGCCAAATACAGCCGACACAATGACAATTGTCTGTCCAATCTCTAAACTTACTTCTGCAAGGCACGTCTACCAAACCACTTATGACGGAAACCTGATCATCTCTGGAATAAGTGTCTATATGATGATGACAAATGCTACTGTCAGAATTTGAATTAGAGCCCTCTTCACATCCGGATATACTAATATTATCAATATCACGACAATATGCTGGCTGCCAAATCTGTCTAACAGCTTCAGCACTGATCACCGTGACAACCGCATCATTTTCCAGCACGGCTTCTGCAATTCGAGACCCATCCCATACCTCAGAATTCCCCAGCATCTCTGTACACATTAACCTATCAGAAGAATTTATCAACGACAGTTTTTCTGGAGTACGGTGGTCGTCGAAAGTCCTCGACATTTCGAGAGTTCTAGCGTTTTCGTCAAGCAGCGAGAGCAGACTGAAATTATCGCTGATGTCTAAACATCCGCTGTGATCGAGAATATTCTCCACATTGCTCCAGTCAGATGGCGGCGACAAATCCACGCCAAACACCTGCAAACCCATGTTGTAAAGTTCACCACACTCCGACGTACTCGGGACAAGTCGAAGTTCTCCGGACAGAGAAGGGTTACCACACCACATCCGTGAACTGTTCAGAACTCGCCACAGAGCAGGATCAAACGGCCTACAACCTAAAAACCGATCGTCATCAACTGCTATACTAATGCCTGTCAGGTTTGGTTCAGCAGTGCCCGGAATTGCACCAAAACTGCCGTCGCACAGAATAGACAAACGCAAGTCATCACGCGGCAATGATAAATTTCCTAATTCGTCGGCTAAACAATCTGCTATGACTGACTGTTCACAGTTAGCGCTAATCTGGTTTGAAATCTCAACCGATTTGTTGATTTCAGAATCGGGATCTTTTTCGGCACCAAAATCACTGTTTGTAACATCACCATGTCCTAAATGCTGAGTACTACCCCCACCCGATGCTGATTCAGATCTGTCTAATGTTTCGGACGTATCTCTGCAGGGTGGAGATAGCATATTCCTTGCACACAGAGTGTCAGCACTATCTTGAATACTGTCTGGAGTCAAACCGATTGATACCGGAACCAGATCAACCGTGGTTCCCTCTTCAAAGGATGGTCTGGTCCACTCACTACTTGCCAGATCCGCAAACCTGTCCTTATACGATTCCGGAAGCAACCAATCGCTGTCGATCATCTCCGCTGGCTGGAAAAACCTGCCACCGCAGCAGCCTAGCTGCAGAGGCCAGTATGACATGGGATCGTCACGGTCTGAGCACAGTAATGGGAATCCCCGGACATCTGTCAGCCACTGACTTCCTTCCCCGACGTTGCCCCACTGAGCACGCATTCTCCGCGACGGCTGCTTCCGTCGCCTGCCGCCGTCGTCATGTCCGCCGCGAAGTTTCCGATGCCGTCGTGAGTTATTCGGCAAATTTCCCGACGATCTAGGACCGCCACGGATCGAACGGCCGCCATCGACTGCGACGTCATGGGCAAGGTTGATGCCGGAATCCACTGCAATGATCTTTGTGTCATCGTCTACGGCCCTGGGATGTGTCTGCGCAACACGGGCCCAAGCTGGCTGCACGACCGACGATGAACATGACCCAGCAGCTAGCATGTCGCACTTGTCACTCAACGACGGGAATGCTGCATAGTACCTGCACATGGCCACAGAATCATACGCAGCTACACAGACACCTGTAGAGAAATAGCACAAAATAACTAATACGTCTACAGTGTGGCACTTTACAACAGTTAACAACCATCATTATTAAGACATGAGCTGGCGGTCATCTATGACTGCGAGTTCCATCATGTATCATAAAGAGACATCAAAGCAGAGAACACGCTCTCAAAACTTCTTAGAAAGATTTCTTATCTTCGCAAAGAAAGCACAGTCTCAAAACATCCTAGGCAAAATAACACAATGATCTTTGGAAAATACTTAGAATCCTTGCTCAATTCTGTTCCTGACTAAACAGGACTGTGAAATGATGACGCACCTTGCGGCAACATCTTGTGGCGAATCCGAACTCAGTTCAGGCTCTGCGCAATCAGGTGACATTGGTTCAGTAGCTCCTGTGTCAATGAACAGATGCAAGCACACAAATTCATTCACAGCCAGCTCTGATAACCCAGTAAAACCCAAATTCCATTACTCTGACTTTAACCAAAACTTCCCCGCGAAAATGTCGCGGACACATATCATGAAAGTTGCGGACTCAAACGGTGACAAATCATGAAATCATAAAGTTTCGGTGAAAGTCGCCAACACAAATCATGAAAGTTGTGGACGCAAAACATCTCGATATGTCGAGATGTTCGCGACAAAGTCTGTGACAAGTCCGCGACAAACCCATTTGTGTCGTTCTAATGGAATTTAGTCCGTTACAATACAGGGGGCAATGCAGGGAAAGTCAGTGGCAAAGTCTGTGGACTTTGTCGCAGACACAAATCACGAAAGTCGGCGACACCGCGACATGATTTGTGTCGTGGACTTTCATGATTTGTGTCCACGACTTTCCCTGTGGGGAAGCTTTGGTGAAGTCGCAAAGTTGGCGTAGTGTAATTTGGGCTTTACATATCACTGCATTAACGCGAAGCATAAAAGTAATGTACACATTAATGTTAATTCTGAATGACCTCAAATCAAAGCCACAAATAATCATCATCATCATCATTACAACAGTAATTAACAGTGTCCCATTTACAATAAGGACACCGGTGGATTACAGCGTCTGTGTTAAGCTTGGATAATGCTATGAATTAAAAGCAAAAATAAATTAAAACAAAGACAGACGTCAACTGTCTGTAATGCATACCACTTGTGTCAGTTTTCTCTTGTTTCAGCTTCAGAAACAGTTCACTGACAAGCTGGAGAATTGTTCCTTCCAGCAACTGCCACTCCTGCCACAATGAACACAGTTCATTCAGACAGCTAGGGTTAAAAGGCTATCTCATCCCCTGCTCTTAATGGCAAACCCATCACATAACTATGTGAGCATCACCTAAATGAGTATCGCACTTTACACAAACTAGAAAAGCTGAGTTGACCTTAGTGTTATACCAAAATGCGAATACCTGACTACACAGTGTCACCCATCCATGTAGTAACCAACTGATAGTGACCCAAATGGGAGTAAAACTCAAGTTCATGATCTTTTGGTCATTAAGTCTAGCCCCTATCTGTTACACCACCAAGCGTCCAAGCCACTAGCAAAATACCTGGCAAGTAAAAACACAAGTGTATGTTTAGTCAGTAATACAACACTACAACATCTTGCATGATGCAGTTATCAATTCCATACAGTTACAGCCATGTGCCAACTGTACTATTTCCCACATTTTTAATCCTGTTCTCTGCTACTCTGACAAACCCTCAAATTCAACTTTTGACAAATATGCCCAACTAAGACCTCTTATTACCACTACAGGTTAAACTGGTTTCATGACAACTGCTGTTGACTTCATTCCAAATGGCTGATTTTTTGAGTTGCAGATTATTTTGTTCTCTTTTTTATTAAAAAACTGAGTTTCCTCTGATGTTATCGCCACTGTTTGGTTATGTCTGTTGAGTCAGCGAGTTAATCAGAAAATGCAAGCATAAGAAATGTCATATAATGAAATGAACGAACAGACATACAGACAAACAGACAGACAAGCAAGACCTGTAACATGGCATAACAAGTCAGTCAATGCAGTAAAATCAAACGTAAGAAACACAAACACCACAGATCTACACACCTCGGTTGAGACCATCAGGCGCAAAAGATCAATAACAGCTTCTCTTTTCAATTCCTCATCACTGGAAGCACTCCACGATCGTCTACCACTTCTGACCTCTGGCGTGGTGGCAGATGATGGTCTTGGGGCACAATCTGCCTCATCCCAGGCCCACAGCGACATGGTGGGACAAGACCCGATCCTCGGCCCCGAGTCCGCTTGACGATCGACGATATTGAAAATGCAGCGACTGGTGTAGTTACCATCAAAGCCGCACTGTTCAAGCTCCGAACTCAACCAATCGTGCATCAGCGACGAACGTGTCGGCTCGACAACTAGACGAGTCATTAGCGACCTCATCCTTCGGTACTCAAACGGTCGTTCTCGAGAACCACACAATGAAGACAAATGAATATGACTAGGAAACACTATTAAAAAATATTCCGTGCACTCTGGTTGCAACACTTGAACACTTACTTCAGCAAAGATGCTGACAGCAGAAGGAAAATAAGCCTCAATTACAAATCCAATAGGCGCAGAGCTCAAGATAATAAATTACTACATAAAGCACAACAGCATGGCATGCAAAACTGTGTAAAGTATTAGCAGACAGCAAATCTATGCCAGACTGAACAAAACATGAAAACCAGAGCAAGGTGGCTCTCTGAATGAGACTGGAGCTGGTACATGGGTAACCTGGCGAGAAGATGGGAATTTACCAAAGTCGGTGATAAAGGGAGATCTGATTCAGAGCACTGGAAGCATGTTTAGAAACACTTTGATGGATGCTGCACATGCACGTGGAAGTGACGCTGAAGCAGCTGAAATGCAATGGCTCTACAGCTAGGAAGCTGTGACGTCATGGTGATTTGATGAGTGATGAAAATCAGAGAACAACACTGAAACATAGAAGATGCCGTCGCATGACCACTGTATTTTTCGGCCTCAGCAGCATCTAAAACATACAAACAGAAATATATGAAATTCACGTTTTTTACACTATTGGTTTCCGCCAAATAAATGCACTATTTCCGGAATAAATCAACACTAAAATACAAACCACTGTCGCAAGAAATATTAACTAAATCTCACAAAAATTGTGGTTTATTTTGCGTCGCTTGGACCACTGCAACTCGATGTTCTACATCATCACGGACGATCTGATGAGCCGGCTGCAGTCTGTTCAGAATGCGGCTGCACGTTTGGCGTCAGGGGCTCGATGCTATGACCACATAATGCCGGTGCTACAGGAGCTGCACTGGCTTCCGGTTTGACATCGGGTGGACTTCAAGATGGCCACTATGGTCTACTTGTCACTGTCCGGTATGGCTCCACCTTACCTGGCCGCCGACTGTCAGCTGGTCTCCGATAAAGGTCGTCGTCAGCTGCCAACTCAAGGACATGTGTCGTCAAAAGGACCTGCAGCAGCTATGGAGACAGATGCTTTGCTGCTGAGGTCTGAGGCTGTGGAAACTGGAACAGTCTGCCAGCTCATCAGTTTAAACGGCAGTTAGACATTTTTTTCGGGCGTTGAGAGTGCGGCGCATTGTGGCTATTGTTAAATTGTGCCTTCTGAATAATCTTACTTACTTACTTACTTACTGACGAATTATTAACCACATAGTTGGAAACAGAAAGTCTAAGACACTTGCTGACAAAGAAGAAGAGGAATAAGGAAGCTCTTTCGATTCTCATCAGCTTTTTACTTATAACTTTCGCCTTAGTCAAAGTTTACTAGTGACTGTCGCGCAAAAATACCAGTGACTGTCATGGGAACTTGGTACACATGACGCAATGCACGGTGTAAGTGTGAACTTTGTTAATACACAAAGCAACTTACTTCTGTGTCAGCAACAGAAATGCGACACAGAGATAAACTTCATTTTATTACTGCATGTTAGAAAATAGCCAAATAATAGCATTTAATAAAAATTCCAAACTACAACAAGCAAGTAAACGCCTTATAACGCTGAAGCATAAGCAAACAAAATAGTGCACCAGTAATCTCAAATAAACCGTAAACGTGAGAGTGAAAATATTAAACCGTTTTAAGCACATAAATATATTCTCGAAAACATGACAGAATAACTAAATTTGACTAGCTTTTAACCTCAAATAAACATCGTTCATCAGTAATATTACATAGAATCGGTCAACTCAGTTCTACAAACGATGAGGGTATATTGAATATTCATTAGATGTGATTGACAAGCATTGGTTGTTTTATATTCGTAATAAATAAGTAACAAAACTAGGATATAGTCGGAGTGAGATTAGTAATCATCAACATTCAACATTGTATTCGTTGATGAAAGATGACAAACGCAACTATTTTAACAATAACAAATACGAATATACTAAAAAAAGTGTGAAACAAGTTGCTTTTCCAGTTTTAGTCACGCCTACTTAATTTCATGAATATTCAGTATGCCCTCATCGTTTCCAGAAATGAGTTGTCGCATAGAATCTTGCAACTTAGCGTGACGTCACAAATTCAGCAAATTAAAGACCGACCGATTCCCTTGTCTATTGTGATGCAAAAATTAATTGAAAATGCGATCAATGAGTAACGAGTAAAAGACATGACTTTCGCAATCCACACCGGCACCAAGCTTGAAAAAAGTTACGTTTAGAAAATATATAAAGTTCTTAACAGTTTATAAAGGTTTTCTTTGGTTTTTAGTGTAAAACGACAACCCAATAAGACGTGTTTTTTTTGTACTTACAAACCTAAATTTTTAACCCTAAAGCGTTGTCTGCAAGAAGTCAAAAAGAGTCAGAAATTTATATGATCTCAGGATCTGACTGGTCTGGGTCTGTATTTCTTTCAAATATCGTATACAATTTCGTTTTCGACCATCACTTTTTATATTTTTGTTTATTTTTAATAATAAATATTTTTGGTTGTTTACCAAAATGTCGGAGACGGAGTCGGCGACCTTGGCTAGACCGAAGATCCTTCCTCCGAGGAATGTTTCACCGTTTATTCGGGTATGGATTAAAGTATTTTGTCACTAAAAGAAAACTGTCAGGTTAAATGCTGAGTTTGTTGCAAGTATTGTCAGAGTGTCGTCTGACTGAAGTTTGTGGTTGGTTTTCTAAGTCTGTAGTCTGTAGATAGCGCAGGGGTGGGGTTTGTACAGTTTGCAGATCTGCCCCGCGGGTTGTACCAAACTACCAACCACACAAGACTGAGTGAGTGGTGAAATGTTGGCACTATTGCAAACTTTCTTCATCATGAAGTCTGAAATGGGTCATGGTTAGGGTTAATGTTGGACATGGTTATGACTGGAGCAGTGTTTCATCACACTATTGTGAATTGTTGTGTATGGTTGTAAACCTGTTTCTGATGGAATATAATCACTATTGGAAATTGTATATAATGTGTTGTGCTTAGGCGTGTCGCTGGAGTCTTCTGATTACCGGAATTTTCTATGGGTATTTCCGATTCAGTACGTATGAGTTGCTGCTGTTTTTAATTTACAACAGCTTTTGTCAATATCTAATCTATAAGTCTTGGTTGCATGACGTAATTGAACTTTTTAACGTAAGTTCCAAGCCTGGCACAGTAACTTTTGTATAAAAATATAATAAACAACTGTCTGGAGTGAGTGCTAAACATATTTCCTGTGTAATTGCACGTGCAGAATATTTGTCGAAGAAGGAAGTAAAAATACAGGCACGCGAGAACAAAATACGTGAACGCCGAGATGCGCGACTTGCTGTGGAGCGAGCAGAAGCAGAAAAAAGTAAGTAATACATGGTGTTGTGCTCAGTGGAAATTGTGGACTGTAGTAGTCAGTTTTCCTCTTGTTTTTGTGATGAATAGTATGTTTGTTTTGATATGTGTTAAAGGAATAAAATACTTATTGTGCATGTCAAAGAGATAATTATAATTATGCTTTATAGTGATTTTCACTATTCATCTAATACCAATAAATATTCAGCTTGTCAGTGACCACATGCTGTGGCAGGGGAAGAAGGGGCGGTTATTCCTAAATACTAGCTTGTTGGAAATTTTGTCCCCCCAAAATCACAAAATTCAGTGCAGGAAAATGCCCCATTCTGGGGGATTTAGGGCAGAATTGAAATTTTGAGCACTCATAATCTACTCTATCAGAAGTTTGAGCCGTCAGAAGTTTGCAGCTGGAAAATTGCGTCATGATTTGTGATACTTCCTCTCACCTCCTCGTTCAGCATTCACTTTGTAAATCCGTGACTGTGTATGAATTATGGCTTTTTTGCCCCTTTACCGTTTTGCCCCCTGGCTTTTTTGCTCCAGGCTGATTCGCCCCCTATGCCTGGCTGATTTGCCTCCTAGCTTCTTCGCCCTCTGGCTCGTTCGCCCACTCACCTTGGATGATTCGCCCCCGTTGAATAATATTGGTTGAGTGTAGACAAATATTTCTGGTCTTTTAGTTTATGATACATTTTGTTTTGTTTTGGTTTATAGAAATTAAGACAACAACTACAGTGAATCATCACTCACACAACTGATTAATAGTCGTCAATCAGCCAGGGGGCAATAAAGCCAGGGGGTGAAATGGCAAAGGGCCGAAAAAGCCAGACACCGCTGCAGCAGCGCACAGGCATCTTGACAAGTCACACCACTTCTAAATGTCAGGCCAATTAGCATTTTGTCCCATAAACAGTATAGGTTATGTTTACATGAGAAGTGTTATGTAATTATAATATAAGCAGCTAAGACAAACTACTGACTGATGTACTGTGTTTGTGTACAGAGGAAATGGACATGCTCGCCAAAGAAGCAGGACTTGTTCCCGTGAGCCAAGAGCCACAACACTAGTTCTTTATCTTCGTTGTTAATGAAATATGACAGATCGGACAATATTGTTTGGCATTTGTTTGCTTTTCATGCTGGTAATCAGTTGCATGTCAATGTGCATTTAAGCTGAATGGTAGTTCTGAACTATTAGACAATGTCAAAAAGTGACTGATTCAGGTCCAAAACTGCAGAAGCTTTGGAATTTTGCACTGAACATTTGATGCATTTGTTTCTTTTGTATACTACTCGGACAATAAAGCTTTGCAAGTGATACGCAACACAGTAGTCATTGCGGATATAGCGGTTTAATATTAAACTGTCGACAAACAAACAGAAACGATAATGACTAATTATGTTTTAAATTAACATATATGATACAACAGAGATGGGTGATTAATTAAACTAATTGCATGTTATTAGACTTTGTGCTATTTCTGACTACTGTTAATTAGTAAATGGAACTTAGTTCCAATAGTAATTAATTCAAAAAAAAATTCTAATCACAACAGCTCCAATTTGTTTGCTGTTGCCATCGTAGCATGTAGATGACAAATGGATGGTAAGAATTATTATTTCATAGTAAATACTGAACTACAAAGAACAGTAAACAAGATGTGAGACAGCTGAATTCTCTTTGCATTGTTATCTATTTTTTTCAATTTTGGCTCAAGATTTGAATAGAAATTTGAAACTATGACTGTGATACTGTTTATGCATTGTGTTACATTTTTTTGCTTCCGACAAGCTGATTACAATTCTAATTAAGTATGAAGCAATAAGTGCCAATTCAAATTAGTTGGCTTTGAGCTTGTACCAATTCTAAATCTAATTAATTGCTAATTTCAGCAAACTAACTCTAATTAAATAGAAAAACTGCCAGCAAGTCCCATCTTTGTGACAAAACAGTGCTATATGGTGTCTAATCTGTGGCTAATATAAAACACACAGATGGTAAACATAACACGGAAGCAAATTCGCTAGGATTGACACAGTGAAACATGCAGGCACACTACTTGTAAAAACCATGAACTAAGTATGCAAGCAAAGATATAACAGTCTGGTTACCAAGTCATCATACATAAGGGTGGTCCTTAAAAGCAAGCCATGCACAAACATGAAATTAGAACAAAAACTTAGCAGCATCACTTTTGGGCCACTCCTTATCTAGCAATTCCCATGTTAATTTTCTCCATCAGAAAATTCTCTTTTTTGGAAAATTTCGAGCTTCTTTGCTGTGACAATGCCATTTCTGAGGTATTTGCGATCAAAGTTTACAAAGTCCCAAATTTGGCATTCTTGCCCCCAAAAACGTCTTTGCATGGGGGGCACAAATTTGTTGTTGGAAATTTGCAGCTGCCCCGCCAAAGCATGGCATAAGGCGACCACATGGCAACCATTTTGCTTCCACATTTATAAGGGACAAAACAGGGTATATTATAATGCTAGATTTAATCAGGAATAACACAGACACATACAAATAACTATACAGAATATAAATGACTTAACTCCACTTACTGCCCTGAAATATTCGATCTGGTGACAAAAGCAGTACAAATGTAGGCCTAATGCCATCAACCAAAGAAACCACTGCAGCAAGGCAGACACATAATTAAGATATAAATTACAAAAGTAACTAAATATCATTGCCACTTAACTTACATTAATTGCCAGATAATAAATTCTGCCAGCTTTTCTGCAGCCTGTAAGTAGAGACAAACTTCGTTTATAAAAAAATGCAATATAGCGCAGTGGCCTTCTGAAAACAAAAAATTCAGAGAAAAATGCATAATCACACAATATCACAAAATATTCCCAATTTCAGCTGTACACTATATGTATATGTAAAAACCTATACAACTAAACTAGCTGTCTCAACAGATACAGAAATGACATATGTGTACTGTAATATATACCTAAACATGAATCATATACACTCAATATAAGTGTTCACAAAATGGCTGATTACTTGACCGAAAACCCCAAAATGTTGAGAAAACAAACACGACAGCTGTGAGCAGTAGCGCCACAGGTTAAGAAAATTGGAGCAGAGGGGGCAGAAAGCTGCAATTTCCAATAGAGCAGATTGTGGGTGCTCAAAAGTTTTGCTTCTCGACCTCCCAAAATGGAGATATCTAGCACCACATTTTGCAGCTTTGTAAAAAAATTGCAACAATATTTTCTGACAGGAAAAAATTTAGCTAGGGAGGAGAAGTGCATCCTTCCCCCACCTTGATGCAAACAGGTGTCAGAGAATAACAGCAAACTGCCCAACAGTGAAATCTGGGAAAATATTTTTCATGATAACTGTATATTAACACTTGCATTTAGCCACACACAGGGTGAGCCAAAAAAACATGGCACTTTACTTTTGTCCATATTTTCACAAGTTATTGACCGATTTTCAAATTTTTTCACTGGCACACTCTGCGGACAATTTGCAATAACGCACTTATTACATATCCCACCACACCATAAATGTGTCTCTACACTTCCTTGTGAAATATCAATGAAATATGCATTGATAACGATAATAACAAATAAACATTTTGGCAAAATTGAAAAAAGCACTTCAGACCAACACTGCAGTGAATGGTCTGTAGACACTAAACTGTGTGGGTCTAACACAGTCTAGTGTGATACGGATTATTCATCGCAATGTTGCTCTAAAGTGTTCGGCCAATAATTGGCGAAGATGTGGACAGAAGCAAAGTGCCACATTTTTTATGGCCCACGGTGTAGTATCAGGGTCAGAATAATATGTGCATACATTGGTAACGAAAATGCGAGCAGAAGTGCCGCAAAAAGTGGAGGCATATGTCGGTTCACATCCATGAGCAAATCAGAAATAAGCACATTCAACCATAATTGCAAGTAGTATTAGCAATATACTGTTCAGCACAAATTTATACAGATAATAACCATCAAAAATGAAGAAAGCTCTGCTTTCATAAATTCTGCAAGAGTTGTAGCACCCCGTAATATGACTTATTATTTGTATAGCAATGGAACAAAACCGGTTTCCATTTTCAATTAAATCAACAAATGTTTTGCAGACTGCTTTTCTAAACCAATGTACCACTGAGGTACTGACACTAAACGTGTGGAAGACAGACTATGAGACTGGACTAACATAACATCTGAAAGCTCCCAGAAATGTTCTGTATTATCTCCTGCATTTAGCAGTAAGAATACAGTTAGAACACAGATTGACAGGATGAATACTGTTAGTCCTACAGCAAAATTTCATCCCGAAAAAAGTGTACACCAAAAAACAAACAATTCTCCGCATATTCTCCATCTCAAAAGCTAATGTGAAAGTCTGCCATGCCGCAAAATCAGTGTCAACGGACAAATACGAACATAGCCTGATAAACAAATCAGTATCCCAACATTTGATATACAGAGTGTTGATGCTTTGTCCAGACAATATACACACCAGAGTGAGGCATAGACATGGCACATCACTTGATACTAATACACTGTGTCTCAAAAAAACATCCCCAAAAATGTTGGGGATGTTTTTTTTTGAGACACAGTGTATAAGTAATTATATTTTATACAGAAAGTCAAGATTGCTCTGTTTGGGGGAAGTGCTGTTGTCCAACAGTAAGTGAGTAGGGTTTAACATCCCACCCGACACAGTATAGGTCATTTTGGGGACGGCCTTTGCAGGCAGAATTGCACATACACATAATAACGAAACAAAAAGTTTAACCTTAACAGAAAGTATAACCTTTATGAAACACAAAACACAAAAAATGACCTAAAACGTAAAACTGTAAGAACTGCCAATTATAATTGTGCATATGTGTCGATAATGCCAGTTAATTTTTCCTGTTATCCTCCACATGTAGGTGATGTATGCAAGCGTTATCAGCAGTCTGTTGCAGCCAATGTCAGCGGTAAAACGATGGTGAAGCAAATTTTAAGAGTCAGGCTGCACAGTCAAGCGTGATGTGCCACATCGTGTTATCCGTGCACCATAGCCTGGTATATATGATGTCTACACACCGCTTCAGTAGAATATGCAGAACGTCACACGAACCAAGAAACTAGCAATAAAGTGAAGCTATAACTGACACATTGATCGTGAGGTGACCACCAGGGACCATTTTTCTGTGGATGGCAGAATTTGCCCATTTCCACAAAATGTCTACATTTTCACAAAGTTTTGCCGAATTCAGTATTACCTGGTAATTACGAAAAAGCTTTCCGACATCATCGTAGATTTTCCGGAGACTGACTGCTTCAAAAATCAGCAGAACTCCACAACAGCACTAAAAATATTCCCACCACTGATGAGGTACAGCTTAATCAATGATCACTGAACATCAGATATACGGACAAGAACACATTCTCACACTTTAAATATTTGCAAAAATCCTCAATTTACTTAATAATTAAGACACCATAGGATTCTGCAAAAATGCCCACAAAATTTGGGAAAATTTGTCATGTAAAAACAGTGGTCCCTGATGATTCGGCCCATTGATTAACTCCGGTAGATTTTGATTATATCAAGGATTGGCTGTCGGCATATGGGACAGGACGGGTCGGCACTCTCATGCAAGCCAACAGCACAGTTGTAACACATACACATGTGTCCACACTGGTACAGCACACAGTCCGGAGCCTGCTCCAGACACACTGCACATTCGTTGGACGAGTTGTCTTCCGATTCAGTCTTCGACCCCACAACATCCGCCGAGGGTCCGGATGGGGGTGGGGCTCGGGTTACCCTGGGGCCGGACGGGGTGACGGCAGCAGCGGCCGACTGTCTACGGGGGATTGTGGCCACAGGCTGAGACGGCGGAGACGGGAAGGAAGTAACACCACCTCCAGCAGCAAATGACTGCAAAGTTGACAACACGTGTGGATCAACAGGGGGATCGTTTCTTGCAGGGGGCTCATTCCTCAGTGGCACGGAGTGGTGGGAGAGAGGTCGGGGTTGTTTCGGAGGCAGGGACGGAGGCAGCTGCGATGAGGTGGAGCGTATCATTGGTGGGGGTCGTGGCGGGGGTGAGTCCCCAGTGCTGCTCGAGTGCTTCGAGTGCTCAGAGCGACTCCTCCACTGCGGAGGTCCGTTCATCATACCTGGTACATCAACGTTCAAAGCATTCACAATACAATGATTATTTCCTAACCTACTTCGAACTTTTAGCCCTCGCCACAATAAATGCAGTGTTATAACCACCCATGACCTCATAGCTGTAATAATTGAAAGACTTGTATACAAAGTGGTCCATAAAAAACATGACACTTTACTTTTGTCCATATCTTTGCCAACTATTGACCAATTTTCAAAATTCTTTCACTGGCACACTCTGCAGGCAATTTGCAATAATGTGATTATTATGCATCCAACCACAACGCAAATACATCTCTACACTACCTTGTGAAATATAAACGTAAGAAAAAACTAACGACATTATCAAACATTTAGGTAAATGAAAAAAACACGTCAGACCAACATTGCAGTGAATGATCCGTTTGACACTAAATATCATACAGATCATTCACTGCAATGTTGGTATGAAGTGTTTTTTGTTCATTTACCAAAATGCTTGTTTGTTATTACCCTTATATACTTATATTCCATTCACATCTCACAAGGTAGTGTAGAGACACATTTGCGCTGTATTGGAATATACCGGCTGGCACAAAAAACGTCCCAACATTTGCATGCGTTATCCAGCCGAGTGGTCGAAATGAATCAGCACAGAAGCATAAATGTAATGACCAAACATCTTGGAATATGTGCAGGAATTTTTGCCTCAAACACTTTTGTACTAGCTGTGATACAAACAAAATAGGGTTGCACACCATAAAGCAACTTTTGCATGCGGTTCATCATTTGCGTCGCCGCTCGTACGCAGGCTGAGCCAAAACGTCACTTAGGCTTAAATATCGGTACATTGATCATCAGAAAATGTGCTGATATATGTCCCTCTTTCTTCTTTGCTGCTGTTGCTAGTTGCTTTTTTACTGCTATGTGGCTTTTTTGGATTTTGGCTGTCTGATGTCGACACCATACCATTTGTCTCAGATTATTAACATTCTGAAGATCTTTGAGGTTCGCAAACGGTTAACGCCTTCCTGCATAGACAAGTTCTTGCAAGGTATCCCAAACTGAATAATGTAGCGTATTCAAATCTGTTGAGTTTCATTCTTGTGAGCTGATAAAATCTGGCGTGTTGTCTCGAAGGAAATTTTAAGTCGTTTTGATGCGGTGTGATGGAACGTTATCTTTACATAATTGGATTGTTAACTTCCTTTACGTCAGTAAGTGGCATTCAGTGGTGTTATTAGTGAGGTCACAGAAATTTATAAGTAAGTAAGAGTACATAATATTGTTTACAAATGCGCGAAAGGAAATTTCTCGCCATGAACTATACGCGCCGTTATAGTTACGCAAAGTTCGGAACGTTTTTTTAGCGCTACCCGGTATAATATAATAATAATGACATTATTGCAAATTGTCTGCAGAGTGTGTCAATGAAAGAATTTTGAAAATCGGTCAATAACTAATGAAGATATGGGCAAAAGTAAAGTGACACGTTTTTTATGGACCACCCTGTATAACATGCACGTTTCATGCAAAATACACCATCGATCACTGTCACTGAATAAGAACATTTCAGCACAGCCTTAGACCTAGAGTGTATTATGCCTCACTACACTCGCACAATACACTCTAGATCTACATGAATAGTATACTAGAATGATGCCATTTACTAACCTACCAAAAATTTGGAAAACTAACCCCATTCACCAGTTTCATCTCCTGGGCTTCACAAGTAGAAAACCTCATCCCAAGGGCAGAATAATGATACATGTGTAATCAAATTCATCAAGCATCATACATAAGTAAAAGAATGTCCTCTTAACAGAATACGCAGCCCGCATTACAAAGTCAAGTTTACCATGCAGTGTTCTGATTAACATACTATAGCTACTGCCTAAAATCGGCAAGTTAAGAAGTGCGCAGGTTTTCTGCATTTTATGGAATACACAACTACATGTCAAAGATTTCCTGCACATTTTCAACTCCAGACTGCAGATTTGTTGTAAAACAGCATTCTGTCCTAGAACGAATCCATAGCGAATCAAAGAAAGTGGAGCTTGAGCAATAAATGCAAAACCCGGCACGACTTGGAGACAAATGGGCCGGTAAAACAAGAACGAACATTTGCACGGTTGTGAATCATACCTAACAGTTTGATCTTCTGCACACTGCCATAGACGTCAAAGAAAGCCCACATTGGTAGCGTGTGATCAACGTGCATCAAGGAAGCAACGTGGTGACCGTTGCGCCCATAATGCACTGCTCCTACAGCAAGCACATATACTCAACTCCACTGCCAACCAATGTACGGTGTGCTGCTTTAAATACTGGTAATAATAATAGCAATACAATCTGTACAGCACCATAATGTCCTTACCTTACCTTACCTTACATTCAGGGTGGACAGGTTGTTATGCCTGTCCAGCGCTGAGGCAATATCAGTTCTAAGACACATCAAATTACATGGCTGCTGTTATTTATTCGGGCTGAGTACAGTAATTTTACAACTCACTTCACTCTCCAATCTAACACCACAGTGTCTGCAGTGTTAAAACCATCCACAGTCTTGTTCCAGTCAAGCGCAATTGCTAAAATGCATCTCGAGTCTGTTTACAACATGCACATCCATGTAGAACACACCGTTGATCAATAAGCACGTTTCAACACATCCAGAGTTCACTATGCCTTGTTACGCTGCCATCAATAGAAAAAAAAACTAAAGGTAAAAAAGACAAATAATACCTCAAAAAAATGTCAAATGCACACACAACTATAAACTCTAAATCAATCATAGCTTAATTGGGTAACGGCAAGAAAGCAACGAATACCGCTTACCATCTTCCGCTAGGAAGAAGGTCAGTTCATCGGCAACTTGAGCTTTAGCACAGACATCCTTATTAACGACCCAGTACTCAGGTCGATCGAGCAGCAGATCTGAGTCATCGGGAAGCATTTCTGATCTCAGGGTCTCCGGATCACAGCAGGTCACACCAAAAGCAAGTCCACCAATGTAGGCAGGGTCGACCGACAACACCTGAATCACAGACGATAAAAACATTAACTTGCGAATAAAAAATCACTCAAAACACATGTTAAACTTCAATTTCAACAAAAAAGTCAAACATGACAAAGAACGCATAAAAGCTATGCATTCAACTGTGAGTCTATGACAGCGTGCAATAAGTCAGCTAGTTCATAATCGGAATCACTGTTTGAGTCAAAATCAAAACACTGACACACTATATCAAAGACTGGAAAGTGATGAATGATACAAACTAAAGAAAAGGCTCAACCATGCAATTTGCCAATGAAAAACAGGACATTTTCATCTTTGTGTTGCATGTTTTTGACAAAAAAAAACACATTTCTGAACATTTACAAAGAACACAAAACATTTTAATGCGGCCTTAAAAATTTCTCTACTTCCGGTTTAAGCCTGGTGAAAAAGCAAAGCAGGGATAGAGTGGGAGACGTAAGAATGAGCAAAATTTTTCTTATCTTATGACATGCGATGTAGTACTACAAAACAACTCTTAAAACATATTGATACACTGAATAGTACCCATGAAAACTGAAGTAAGATACTGTAGCATAACAGACTTGATGCAAACTAGTGTTGTTACGGTTTCCCACTAGCCAAAGTCGATCAATTTCGGTTCGGTTTGGGGAAAAAACCGCAGTTTTGGTCGGTTTCGATTTCGATTTTCTGCCAGTGCCGTGAATTCTAGACTTCACATCTGAAAACCAATTTAATCTCTGCCAAAACAAAGTAACAACCCTCTATTACCTTTGCACTTAGAAAACAAAAAAAATTTTGAAAGATGTGAGTTTAAATGCACGTGATTGGTGAAAAATAAGAAATATAATTCATAATCTACGCCGTCAACAACCGGAAGTACAACACCGAGAAAAGGGCCAACTAAAATTTGTGACAGACAACTTGTGACAGTGTTGTACTTCCGGTTGTTGACGGCGTAGATTATGACAGATAAACATCGGCCGAAATGAATTCGGCCCAAAGTAAGTAAATATGTATCATAATTTATGTTAAACTATATTAACCTCAAACGCGGAGAAGTATTTCATCATTAATTGTACATTAATTCTGAAGTCTGATACCACGATTTGGATCAGACTGGCGCTTATCTAATGGCACTCGCTTGATAGATCACGACATCGGTTGATGCCAGTGAATGTCGTACCACAACCCCCGCAATGCACCACACTCAACTGTTATGCTGACACCAACCATCAGGGAATCACGGTAGAGGCACCTGGATAGATAGATATGTCGTCACGTCGGCAGTGAAACTGAATCGCATCAAATAAAATTATTTGTGCCAACATCGTTTGTTTGACTCAGTTATACTCGCGTCTGCATTTAGGGCCTACATTCCTAGTACTAGGGGCCTACTCAGTACTCAGTATTGCTGCCACACGAAGAGTAGCCTATAGGGCATAGGCCTAGATCCTGAGCTGTCAGCAATGGTAAGGCGTGAAACTGCACGGACTAAGCGATTCATATCAGGACACTTCACCCACTAAGATGCTTCGCCCTGTGGACGTTGTATTCTTGGTCCAATTCCATCTGTTTTCGCCGTCGTGCACAATTTTATAATGTGCAAAATATCCAAGAGTGGTAGACGTTTATGGTGTAGGCTTACACAGGCTGGTAGACCAGGGACTGATGCGGAAGAAAAGACGGGGAGGGGAGAGAGGGCGACACGTGCAGAAACGCGAGGATGTGTTCGACCGATCAGCAAGGAAACGCAGGACAACGACCATAGTAAAGACATCGTTTGTGGAGATTACTGCTGCCCTCGAGCATGTTATAGATTATTGGGATGCTGAGCATAGAAGGCAAGTTCACAGCACAGTGCGCAAACTTATACAGCTGTTTAAAGGTAGACTAAATACAGTTTGAATGTATTTAGCAAACACCGATTCTGTCAAGTTCTCTGAGTGACAATGGCAGTTGCCAATGGCCGTCTGCCTTCCTAGCAGCCACACTCCTCCATTCATTCAAGCCTCACCCTCCCCCCTCACACAGGGTATAGCGCCGCTGGCCATCACAGCTGATAACACCTGCAGCATGAGAGAAGCTGGCGAAAAGAGTCACCACGCGCTGTAGCTGCTCGTCACTGTGGCGTACTATTAGGCCTAACGTTCATGACACCAGACATTAGAGCTGAGCCTTTTACAAAAAAAAACAAAACCGTCAATAGAAAGTCTAAAACCGCGGTTACGATAGGGTTCGATATTGCTAATAAACCGTGGTTTCGATGCCGATCTCGATAACCGTAACAACGCTAATGCAAACAGATTTTTCTGTAAAACTTCCAAAGTAAATTAAAAACTACACCAATATTTTTCAATGTCCAATAAATTTGTAAAGATAAAGGTTTTTAAGAATGGTCGTTGGTCGGGAAAATGGAAGCCCAGAAGCTTTTTTCGACCCTGACCTGAATGACGATTGTTTCGCGAATGTGTAGCGGTCGAGGCGTGAACACGTAGGCATTGCAGTAATCTTCGACCTGGCGTATCGCGACCGTGCAGTCCGGGGACAGACAGATATTGCGACCTACGAGGCCAGACGAAAACGACATCGGCAGCAGCAGCGACTTGTTTATGTGACGAATCGGCACTGAGCCGGAAGGTGAAGAGGACTCTGGGTTCGGCTGCAGGGAGATTAACTCTGATGGAGATAAGTGCCTTGCACTGGTAGTGACGGGATTTGGAGATACAACTTCATCCGTGCTGTCACTTCGACTGTTCTGACGGTGACCATCTGCAGGTAGACAGAGTAGACAGAAACACTGCATGCAGCCATCATCTAGTACTTTCCCACTGCACTATGCAATGATAATCCTGACTTTTCACCTTGTGAGCTGTGAACAGCCACAATGCTTACTCCTGACAGGGAAAAGTTCATCCTAATTTCAGCTTTTCTGCACCTCCTGTACCAAAAGGGATAAATAGACAGACATGATCCACAATGCACAGAATAGAACAACCATATAACAACAGAACTATTGACTCACCTGTTTCTTATGTATTTTAAATCTTTCAAAGTTCTGTTGCTGTTCAGTTTGCCAAATGTGCATAGTATTGCCATTAATGTCATCATCAGTCCAAAAGCTTCAAAAGGGTATTCTTGCACAGCTATTTCTTGACCAGCGATTAAACACAGGGAGTTAAGTATGATAGATTAAGAATCCTGGTAGATCATCCAACGTGTCGGTATTTTTGTCCCAGATCATATTTCCCTCGATATTATAGTAACTTAATGTTTACTCAGTCCATTTTTAGTCTGCATCACCTATAGATAAAAACAGTGCAAATACCTATATATCACAAGAGTGGAGATCTGGAGTTATTCTGGACTATCAGATGAATTAATAGAATATTGTTCATCACAATTTATACTAAAATTGTAGACACCCAAAATCAGGAATTCACACAACAGTAAAAATACTTGTTTTAGTGCTGAAGAGTACCATAGTTCAAATACATGTAATAATTTAGTAATTAGAACATTACTTCAAATACTTGTGTAGTATTTTACTTGTAACTAACACATTTAGACACTGACCACCAGTATATATTACATTAAAATTACATTACATTAAATATCATATACGCTATACATTATATGTGTACAGCATGCACCTACCAACAAACTCAACAGATGTAGTATTGCCGTAGACATCAATAAGTGCCCACAGCGGAGTTTTGGCATTGACCCCAGTGAAGAACACGCCCTTCTCCTCCCCGTCGATATCAAAGAACACATCGCCGCTAAGACAGTAACGAAACGACAACACAGACCCAAGCCGAGCGAGACGTTCCGGCAGCGCCTTGGCCCAGTACCCCGAACGATTGGTCAGATCTGGACATGCATACCGTGGCAATGATTCCTGACTCAACTTGGCGGGATCGTGTGAAGTAAATCCGAACCGCACGGCTCCACTCCAACTCGTCGACACCTCGGCAAACCGGATGTAGATGGAGACATTGGGTAAGACCGGTCGACTGCTGAAGCAAATGCCCTTGCAGAAAGTCTCAACTCGCCTCGCCCGGCGCCGATCGGCCGATAGTTGTATGTTGTTGCTGTGAACGTCATGAAACGACAGAGGCAAGAGCTTCATGTCGCCACGAATCCGTTCGGCACTCACTCCTAACACCAACAAAAATATATACGCTTGAGGGATGACATATGACTAATAGTCGGCTGATTTTATCAGCTAATACAGCGAGCCAAAAAGAATCTCACGTGTGATGCAACAACTGGTCGATTTTATCTACCGACAAACTATGCACACTAGAGGCATTGAAAACCTCTTAATCTGGAAGTTAATTCGCGTTACTAAAATTGCGCATACTAAATACATTACATCAGTATGCCAATTAAGATACATTCTGACCAATGAAACAAGAAAACAAGCTAAAAATGTCAGACGTAAAACAGGAAGACAACGGTCGACATTGTTACGGCACCTTCTGTCGTTCATCAGCTAAAAAGTGACGATTACGTAAACGATTACCTGACTGATTCGTGTTACCCATCAGCGCCAAACAGTATACCTACAAAAGACGGCGATAATGAAAATAACTGTTTATTTTATCGATCAAAAAACATTTCATCGACCACGAAAAACAAATCAACAAGTCGGCGAAAATAAAAACCGAAAGGCACCGAGTACCGACAAAATAACATAACGTAACGTAAATTTGTGATGTCAATCGGAGGCCAAATTGTACGAACAGTATCAGGCAAATATTTATATTATATTACAAAAACTGTTAAATTGGTGGATTGGTGGACAGGGCTCACTGCCACATCCTCAACAAGAAGCCCAGTTGTCGTCAGGATAGCCAACCGTAGGTCTACGGGTTGTCAGTGACCTTCAAAGTCATCCAAGGTCGATGATTTTTATTTCATCTAAAAGGGTGTAGGCCTATGGCACTTTCTGTTAGTGATAAATAGTAACCATATCCGTATCTTTTACCGTTTCCGAGATACGGCCAGTTTTTCGTTGAAAAAAGCACATTATATCCTAAACCCCCAGCCTCAACCATTCAACCCCGAGTTTGAAAATGTTCCCCTTGCACTAGATCGCTAAAATTTTGCAAGCTTAAGTTTAAAGGCTAAATACAAGTGTAAAAATTTTCCATTATTACCTATTGTTTAGCCACAATACATCCGTAACAGTTAAACAGACGGACGGACGACTACTCGTATATACTAGCCTACAAGCTCGACCGTTACGTAAGTGTGGTCGGCTAAAAACCCCATTTCAGCCGAGAACGCCGTCAGGAGTGCCCCACAGTCATGTCCGTTCATAGCCAACCATGGAACCGTCATTAAGTGCGCGGTGGATCTGTGAAGTTGAACTCGGTCGAGCTGGTCATCAGGCTAGTCGATTCATCACGATGTCACCTAGACCGTTATACGTCAACAGGTCTTATGGGGTGTTTACACGTTGAAGCAAACGTGAAGCAAACTTAGAGCACACGTCGTGCACGTGTAGCCTATACTTTCAATACATTTGCTTCATGTTTGCTTCATCGTGTAAACACCCTATTAAGTAGCCTACGGGCATTCATCACCCGATCACTCCAGCGGTAAGCGGAAATTATGAGGCGAACTAGCAGGTTACAGATCATCATTGGCGTAATTTGGAGGAGGCGCTCCGAATCGATACCGTCGGAGAGTGTAGGCCTATAAAGATCTAGCATTTGTTTCGATCTTCCGATGCCTATAGGCCTACAAACTTTTTATCGATAATAGGCCTATTTAACGACCATAGGCAATAGAAGTAGGCTAGCTCTGATAGATATTATTATTGTGACTGACCGACTGACATAGGCTGATTGAAAATCTTCGACAGTTCGAATCTTACTCTGCCGTGGATTATCGTAATTATTATGAGTTCTTAATATTATCCCTTTGCTGCGTTGCGTAATTGTGCACAAGGACAAAGTCTCGCGAGATCTGACTGACAACGAGACGAGAAAAGCGACCGGAAGTAATGACGAATAGGCGACCGTACGTACGTGCGTTCGCTGAAGTTGGATCGGTGGAAATTGTTCGTGCGCTGTTGGCGATGATCATAAAGTGAACCCGCATAATGTCAATAAACGATGCACCATGTACACGCGTGCATGTAGGCCCGGCTATCGTTAACGATCCACCTCTCCATGTTCATTCCACCAATCGTTAATTCATTGCTTTGCTCATCGTTGCCGACCAGCTGCGGCGATCCGTCCTCAATATTGAGGAGGTCCGAAGGTCGAGACGCCGCAGGCGTCGAGTGAAATAGACAGTTGGGTGTGTATTTCCGGCCCCAGTTGACTATGTATGGTTTGGGGATCGCCGTGAACTTCCCTAGCGGGGTCCGGAGCGAAACCCCGACCGAAAATCAAATTGGCGCAGCTTTTCCATGTCTATAATGAAAACCCTTAATATGCAAAAATGTCCTCATAGGCCTCATAGGCGTTTAAGGTCATCCAAGGTCATTGAATTTGGTAGCAACCGAGAGCCAGTGTATGACTTTTATTAGTGATTAATAGTAACCTAGGCCTTATCTCGCACCATAATTGAGATACAGCGACTTATTAACCAAAAATGGCAAATTTTGTCCACCCCCTCTCATTTAGCGCCCTTGTTCGGGGTGACCCCCTTCGAATTTATGAAAAAGCTTTACGGTTTCTGAAACTAGTATCTTCCAGGCAGCCGACGGTGACGATTTGGTGATCCTAGCTTGCACCATTTTGGACTGATCCACCCGTGTGACAGACGGACGAACGGACAGACAGACGGACGGATGGACAGAATTGCGATGGCTAAGATGCTCTGAAAGCAGTAGCTGCTTTCGCGCGTAAAAACTAGTGCCGCAACGACTCATCAACCCCGTAATGCAGGCGTTTGATTTGTGAATATTTTTTGCAGCCGTAGAACGAGACGTTTTGCGTATCGGCGTCTGGTTCGATTATAAGCAAATCGCCATTCTAGTCACACAAACGGAACTGTCAAAAATAGCACAAATGAATCGAGCACCTCAGAAAATCGTCTACGGTAATGTTACTATGTGTTGCAGAGTATAAGGACTAGGCCTATGAGGACATTTTTGCATATTAAATGATCAAAGAAAATGTATAGGCTTAAATTAATGAAATAAATGAATATAATTAATGTACTTTCAAGTTGAAACTGTGCTCTTATTCTTTGTCACTGGCGGAAAACATTTCAGTATTTTACTTGCTAAGCTGCGTAAGCTTCGAGCAACTCTTCTGTAGGCGCCGTCCGTGGGGGCAGAGAAGAAGAACAAAGAGGAGAAGATGAATGTAAAATGGAGAAAGTTAGAAAATGAAATGTGAAATTTGCCCATATCCTCGCGCAGACTCGTAGCAAAAACGGCAAGAAAAGCAATTGTTTTTTCATATGTTCTAGTTCGTCGAAAATATTTTTTTTCCAAAAAAATACAAAATTTGGAGCTGAACATACTCATCTTGGAGAATTTAGAAGCAAAATTGACATTTTGAGTGCGCCGAATCTTTAGCAGAAAATGTGCGTTGTCTGTCGGAGAATTCGTCTACCCCATGCAGTCTCCAACTTCTTTTGACCGACGACGCCGCCACTGGGCGTACGTTCGGGGCTCGAAGTGGCGAAAAATGGAAAAGAGGATTACAGGTAGGCCTAATAGCGCTTGTCGCTACTGCTGCTGCATCTGACCCGATCGTTTACTGGTCCTCGGAGTAACTGGAGTAGCGACATCGCGACTATAAATTATCAATATATCCACACCGCTGCTGCCGCTGTTGATGATAAAGCTAGGAGCGATAACGTTAGCACTGATTATGGCCTGAAGAATCAATCACATCGACTACTAGCCAAGGGGTCTAGTAGGCGTAGTACTACACTTATCTGTTTCCGCAACTCTAGACAATGTCATCTCATTGCTATAACGTTTACGATTACGATTAGGCTTACGATTACCGAGTAAGGACAACGTTTATGATGCAGCAGCTATCACTCATCGTGCTAGAGTTCATGGAGTTTATATGATAAATGTATTGTAGACCAAGTCTAACCGTTTCTGGGATCAAACCAACCAAAGGCGGCAACATACCTATCTATAGGCCTATACAGCAGGTGTTGCCGCAAAACAGGACTGGTAAAGTCCCCTATACTTGCTATAGCGCTTCTTACTTAGGCTAAGTCAGATTCGTGACCAGAAACGCTTTTACAATCTCGGAAGTGACAGCTGATTGGTATGAGCTAATAATACCGCAGCACACTATGCGGCCATCCATTGCCCGCGTCAGCAAACAGTTGGGCCCGCGGTTCCCAGCAAGCAGACATACCACCGCCTCAATTAGCCACATTAGGTCTTCGCCCCATAGTTCGTAAGTTAAGCCTACTACCCAACTACAGAGTCAGGACAGCAAATCGCTATAGTAATACCCCGTTTACACGATCGAACAAACATCGAGCAAACATCGAGCAGGCCTGATGGAACCCCGCCCCTGGCTCAAATGTAGGCCTAGGCTTAGTCCACAGCTGATCACGTGTTATATAGGCCGTCCAATTACAACGCGCCCGCCTTCCTGATTAGCATGGTAATTACCATAGCACATCGAGCTAGCTCGATGTTTGCTCAGTCGTGTAAACGGGGTATAAATGCTACCAAGATTTTGAGCTGAAAATGAAATAATGCTGCATGCAGCATTAGCATCATAGGCTATATGTGTTTGCTATTAGGCCTATATATTGAGACGTTCTTATTCAGCACATTGTCATACATCATTGCATAAAATTGCCCCAGCGGTTGGGCTCCGACCCCTCAAACTTTGTTGTTGCTAAACTGGGGAGTATACTCGTATAGCGTGAGGGATATGATGTGCAACACAACTCCAGACCCTCTCCATGCTCTTTCGCGCTTTTGGCGACTGTCGCTCATCAAATTTGCTGCTCTGAGACGTTAAAAATGAACGTGTTGTCACCGCTGGCCACCGCCACTTGCTTTGTTCATGGCTGCTATTATTTAAGCCTATAGCCTATATCCATATCCGCCAATGCACCGGGGCTCCGTCCCGGACTCCGCTGGAAAAGCTTACAACGATACCCAGACTTTTGGTAGGCTGGGAAGGAGATACCCCCTTTTATTCTTTTACTTTTACGCTTTTGGCGTCTTGATATTAGCGCTATTAGACCCTCGATTGGCTAACTAGCGTAGTGTTGGACGTGAAACTATAGGCTCTACGTCTTTGACCCTGGGATAACGTCGAGATGACGCAATTGTGACGTAACGCCGTTGCCGTCGACAACACAAAGATGGGGAGACTGAACAGTTCGATGTGATAATTAGGATGCCAGTGGAAGACGGGGTTAACGCTATGATCGACGACGTGAGCTTAGTATCACCGCCGGCGTTGTTAGAAGATTTCCCGAGCAGATTCAGTAAGTTTAGTCCATAGCATTGTTGCTTGCCCCAGCCTTTGTTTTGTACGTTTGGTTTATATTCTACAATGTAGTGTAGCGACACGGCTAAGGTGTGGTGGGATAAAATTGCGTGATTGCAAATTATTTAGAGTATCAAAGTACGAGAATTTTAAAGATCGGTCAGTGAGTGGGCCTATTTAGCGAAGATAGGCCCTATGGACAAACGTTTGGTAGAAGGAGGTAGGTTTTATGGCTTAGGTCTACTATTTTGCAATCACTGTTTTTTTCTCATTTGTAGTAATCGTATTTCAAGAATTTTTTTTCGATTTCGCGTTTTTATTAGGTAGCACTTTTATTGAAAGTTTTATCAAGTTTTATTGCGCCAGAAAGTGTTTAAACAGTCGCATTTAATTGTCATAGTTTTGAACATTATTTGCAAATAAGTGACGCCAAACGTTCGAAATCAAACGTCTAAAAAGTTCATGTATTTCGTAAATTTATCCAATGTTTTAAACACACAGTTTTTATCGTTTACTTCTGGAAGTGTAGATTTTGTCGTTCAATGTACACAGGTTACTGCTCTGTAGCCAACTTTATTTTGCTGCATGTTTGCAGCGCCACTGAAGTCTTTTTAGCACATACTGGCGCTTTACAAGTCAGATTATTATTATTATTATTATAAATTATAAGAAACGATTTAACGTTTTTTACCGGTTTTGCACGTAATAAACGTAGAATGTGTAAACGAGCTAAAGACGCGTATTTCAAATAGTTGTGTACACAAAGAAATTGGAAAAATATTAATCGTAATAACAAATAGTAACAAACGTACAAAATAATAACATGTAATAATATTTTGTATATATAGCAATATGTGGCGTGGTGAAACGTTTAATAAATCCAAAAAACTGTATTTTTAAGCAATAAATTTGCCAATACGCCAAGTGAGACACTTATTCAGCGTTTACAAACGCCTTTTGTACAGTTCTTCATTAAAACGCGTTTCTTAACGTTTCTGCGTATATCGTGCTGAATTACAGTAGCCTACGGTGAAACACTTGGATTGAGAAAGAATAATTAAAATGTTTGCAAATTACTGAGCGCACTTTAAACGGTGAATAATTAATAGCAAATGTAAGAACAATTGTTTAAACTGGTGTTTTGCAGTTTATATGACATTATACTGATGTAGGCCTAGTTGAAAATAATGACATTTTTTGGCCCACCCTGTATGTAGGCAGATGTATTGGCTGCTTGCTGTGTGCGGTGAAAAGTGTTGCTTGTGCCGTCGTCTTGGTCTTCGTGCTGCCATGGATAATACGTTCCATCGACGTCGCCGTCCGCTATCTAAAAGGTAGAGCGTGCTGTCCCTCTCCGGGGCGTAGGCGTGGTGCTCATCTCCCTTTCTTAGGCCGTTGAGCCCGTAGGTGGATAGACCACTGAGTCCGTGACGCATGGCCAGTGCGACGCCAGACCTACGGTTACCTTCCCAGCCGCAGAGCGTCACCACCCTTTGACCACTGGTACCAAATTATACTACTTGGTGAACAGAGGCACATGTGTGTGAACAACTTGCCCAAGGTTGTTACCTGGCAGTGCTCTGGGCCCGAGTCGATCCGGGGATTTTTGGTCATGCAGTCTGGCCCGTTACCGTTGCACCACCAAGAACACACGCGCTCTCTGGCTGCACGATATCTCAGTAAACCGACTGCCTGTGTGTTAACTATCAGTATTTAAACATTCTGCTTTGGCATGTCTGTGACGATTTTCTTACTGTTATATCGTTTGTTTTGTTTTGAGTTGTAACTCTGAAAGCAAACTGAAAACTGCACCGATATTCATAAGGGTCCGAAAAAATCTCACGGATAAGTTTTTTTTTAGGGACGGACGAACACTGGATGTAGGCTACATAAGTTTTTAGACACCAACATTTCAAGGAGTCAATCCAAAATTTTAGCGACTAAAGTTTTTAGGGATGGACGGAATCTAAATGCACATTTTTTAGAGCTAGACTTACCTTAAATGCCTGTTTTCCATTGAAAATTATTCATCATCACTATCATACATCTCACTAATAAAACTTACTTAATCGTCAGCAACACCGCACTGTTTGAATGGCCGTCGGTGCGTGTGATGTATACGACAGGTAGACGCTACAGCAGCCTGCATGACGCAGAATACATAGAGAAAGAAGCTGAAGATCAGCGTTGGAATAACTGCACGAAAATCCGAAACAAAAAGTCAAAGACGAAGAAGACGAAGAAGTCAAAGAAAACAAAGAACGGAATTAACAAGGTCAACAAAGACGGTGCGATGAAAATCAGACTTCAAGGGCAACCCAAAGACGACGTGAAACTGACTCAAACGTCGAGCAAAAAGCGAGCTGCTGCTGCTACTTATGATGATGATGATGATGACCCCCTCAACTCTGTTGAGGCTGTCTTTAGCTTTACAAGAAACGTTTTCGGCGCCAAAAAAAGAAACAAGAACATGAAGAGGAAGAAAGCAAATAACGAGACGAAATCGAAGACAAGAAAAAGGAATGACGACGACGATGACGACGACAATGATGATAACCACAGAAATTTTGCTGAGGACATTCTTCCTAAAAACGCCTTCGGCTCTAGGAAAAGAAACATAAAGACGAACAGAAACAAAGTGAGTAATGGGACGAAATCGAAAGAAGGAGTTGGCAAGAAAAAAGAGCAGCCGGCAAGTTGGTCTAAACGTGACATAAGCGTTGAAAGTACCGCATCTTTGGCTGAGCGGAAAGTTGTAGAGTGTTCTCCGAAAACTATCAGACTAGACATTCAGCTGCCTGCAAACGCATGCATGACCGAGAACCACGTTGCTTTTCAGAGGCAAGTACGGGATGGATGCCAACTGTCGAGAAACTGCTCGGAAGAATGTGATGGAAGATGGAAGAAGAGCGTGGAAATCAAGAAGTCATTCGGAAATTTCAGCGTCCATGTTACCATTCATTGCGATGATGTTGTTGCTGCTGCTGCTGACGATGATGTTGATGACACTAATGATGCAACGGATTATTCAGAAACAAGAACTCCTTCAGAAGAAACGAAGCATCCAGTCAATCATGCCAGAAACCTACACGCCTGCACACGGACGCGTCACGGCACCGCTCGACCCACTAACTCCTTCGTTCACTGCACAGAGTCAGATGCGGCACGACGTTTTGATCACCCTCGGACCTCGCACATCAACCGCTTGCGAAAGGAACGACCGTCTGGCGTTTACATCGACGACGAGACACCTGATCCATGCCACGAAGCTTGCAGAACTGCCACCACAATGCCGCTGCCAGAACCTCAATGGACCCAGAGTGAACCGGACCCATATTCACTCCACCAAACCTTCACAGCTGCCACAGAGTCGCCGGAACTTCGATGGAGAGAGAACAGACGAAACCCAGATTCAGTCCACGAAGCTGAAGTCACCGCAGTGCTACCGGAACTAGGACGGCCAGACCTACAGCATCAGCGAACGACGTCCCCAGACAACTCTTACTACGCCGCAGTATGGTCCTTAGCGGCCGATATCCGCCGTATTCTTTGCAAACAGAAGCAGACGTTAGATCGCTACAGCGAAGAACTTAACGCTATGTTAAGTCAGTACCGCCGGGAGGATCAGCCCAACTTACGCCCAGAACCGGAGATTACAGGAGCGCAGGAGTGGGCTGGACATAAACAGGTGGTGGAATCTCTGAAGGGAACCGGAAGCGGGAAGATGGCGGAGAACAAAAAAACAAGGATGTGGTCGAAAACAATGGCGAACAGAAACAGTGTTGATGGAGACGGTGCAATGAACGATGTCGAAGGCCAACCAGTAAATCACAAAGATTTGTGTCCAACATTCCGTCGAGATCGTGCTGTTGCTGCTGCTGCTGCTGATGATAATGATGACGTTGGTGACTACGACGACGACCATGACGGTAATCAGTGCACTTGAGTTACAAAAAATCTGGGCTAATGCTCTCGAGACGCGCGAAAGCCTATAGCAGTTCCTGTTCGCAAACTGTCATTCTATCTCCAGCCATTTCGTCGCAGTTCATTCGTGGAGTGTGCGCTGCAGCCGAAGATCGCAAAAAAAACTCCCTATTTTGGTAGTCCAGGGGTTTTTAAAAGTCATCGATGTTGATACGACTGAATATAGCTCGTCACTAGTGCTTGTTGTGATACGTAGCATGCCCATGTCCATCTGCAACCGTTTTCACGAAAGACTCGTCAACAACAGTAAAATAATATCTTTTGGTGACCTCGTGCGCAGGTTTTTTTGAACCTAGAAAATCGTGACTTGAACCGTCGAAATCTACGTTGAATGCCGAAAATTTTATACGCAGCTTTTTGTCCATGTCTATCTCAAATGCTTTTGGCGGAATTTGCTCTTGAAATGTGTCTCGCAACCCGAAATCGCCAAAAAATCCATGAACTCCTTATTTTGGGGTTTAAGGTCATCCAAGGTCATTGAATTCGGTGGCAATCGATAGCCAGTGTACGACTTCTTATTAGTAATTAATAGTAACTTATAGGCCTTATCTCGCACCGTTATTAAGATAGAGCGACTTATTGGCTAAAAGTCGGAAATTTTTCCTACCCCCTTTCATTTAGCGTTCTCGTTCGGAGTGACACCCTTCGAATTTTTGAAAAAGCTTTACGGTTCCTGAAACTAGAGTTTTCCATGCAGCCGACAGTAAAGATATGGTATTTTTAGCTTCCACCCTTTTTGACTGATCTACCCGTGTGACGGACAGAGAGACGAACAGACGGACGGACAGACAGAATTGCGATAGTTTAAACGCGCTAAAGCAGTAGATGCTTTCGCGCGTAATTAGACAAATTACAAGAAAGTTGAGATAATGCTCACGAGACGCGCGAAAGCCTATAGCAGTTACTGGCCAACAACGACTTTTAAGGGGGTGCCGCTCTTTGATGCCTTCGTGCGCAGGTTTCCTTGAACTTAGAAAATCGAGACTTAGATTGTCAAAATCTATGTTTCATGCTGACAATTTCATACGCAGCTTTCGGCGCTATTCGCCTTTGAAATGTGTCTCGCAGCCCGAAATCGCCAAAAATCCATAAAAAACCCTTATTTTAGCGTTCAAGGTCATCAAAGGTCATTGAATTCGGTGGCAATCAAAAACCAGTGTACGACTTCTTATTAGTGATTAATAGTAACTTGGGCCCTATCTCGCACCGTTATTGAAATACCGCGACTTATTGGCCAAAAATCGCCAATTTTTTCCACTCCCTTTTATTTAGGGCTTTCGTTCGGGGTGACCCCCTTTGAATTTATGGAAAAGCTTTACGGTTTCTGAAACTAGAGTTTCCAAGCAGCCAACGGTGAAGATTTGGTTATCCTAGCTTGCGCCGTTTTTGACTGATCCACCCGTGTGACGGACAGACGGACGGACAGAATTGGGATGGCTAAGACGCGCTGAAAGCAGTAGCTGCTTTCGCGCGTAAAAACCGAACAGTCGTTTTATTAGTAGTCATCTCATCAATGATTACATCTTAGCGAAATCGCTCTTAGAGCGCAACCGATTCCGCATACGTGTCCTCGAGGCGTTTCGTCACCAAGACTTTAGTCTCGAAGACTAAGCTTACACCGCTGACCAAAACTTTCTTTTTTGTCTTCGAATGACGTCGAAACCAAAATGGTGTCTAAATTCGTGGAACGCTTTGAGCATGGCGCACGAATGTGACATTCAACAAAAGACAGACAGACCACGCTACGGAAAAATGTGTAGCCATAGGCGTAATCGTTTGCGGTTTAAAACTGCAAATGTATTAATTGCGGAATCGCTTCTTGAAGCGCAAACGATTACGCATAATAATACATTATTTTTGCTGTATATACAGCTGCATTAGCATAGCGCTTTGTGACTCTGTTGCCCGGCTTAGAGCTGTACCGGCTTTTTGTAATTCCACTTTTTTATACCTTAATTATTGCAGGATAGCTAATAGCTTTGCTGTAATTTTCTGCTCACACGTCTGTATGTTTATTATCCATCAATCATAAATTTATTATCATTCGGTAGAACAATTTCTGTACGGCTGCAGAAACCATTGAGACGTTTTTTTCAAAACAATTATCCAACCCTGGTCTTCGCGAACTTGTACAGATCGACCGACGCTTAAAACGAGTACAGCGCAAGACCATAAGAGCAGACTGAAATCAGGCGATCCACTGATGATGATGATGCCAAGAACTGGTGCTTATCACCAATCCTCGAGCGTGGGGGATCAAGACTTTAGTATTCCTGCCGCCCGCAGTGCTGCTAAAAATACTGATCGCACGAAGAGCTTGCAACGCGAACGGGAACGCACCGGACCACAGAGCATTGCCGGCCAGGATATTCACACGCCCGACACGGGTAAATTCAACACGAAAAGCCCAGCTGTCGCTAGGATAGCCAACCGTACTGGCTGTCAGTGATCTTTAAGGTCATAGTACAACGTTGATGATTTTTTTATCTCATCTGAAAGGGCGTGTGCAATTTCCTATTAGTGATCAATAGCAACTTTGGCCCTATCAGTATTTGTAAACAAAGTTTGAAGTGTTATTAATAAAATTATGCTTGATTTTTGTGTTCAGATTTACTAACGTCTGCATGAATGCGAAGTTTGGTGAATATGCAAAAATATGTTCTGAAATAATCGATTTAGTCAATTTAAAAGCAAAAATGAGTTACTTTTTTTATTTTAAAGATGGCCAGTTTTACGCTGAAAAACACATGTTTTTTCTACTTTTTTTATTGAGCACAAATTTTGAATATGTTCCCCTTGCTGATCGCTGAAATTTTGCATGCCTAGGTTTAGGACACATAGCTAATTATTTGGCACATCTGTTACAGATGTGCCAAATAACAGACAACAGACGGCAATGTACCATAAGCTCGACCGTTACGTAAGTATGGTCGGCTAAAAACTGGAATCGGTATGTGTATAACAGTTGTAACAGTCCCGAGTAAAAGTGCGTTCTCACTGCGCGCGCGTCAACGCGTATTGCATATTCATGAGCCAACCAATCAAAGTGTCCTATCCAAATTCCTATATTATGACACTTTGATTGGTTGGCTCATGAATATGAAATACGCATTGACGCGCGTTAAAGCGCGTTAACGCACGCAGTGAAAACGCACCTTAAGGCTGCAAAGACATGGAGAAAACGCGAGTTTTCACGCCGAACTGCACAGTTTTGTTAGAAGTTTGCAACGACAAGTCTATAGGCCCGTTAGCTTAAGGTACATAATCGGTGTTTTGTTTTCATCGGAATCTGTTTTCTAAAACACAAAAAATTGGAGCAGAAAGTCTCCCATTTTGGGTGAATTTAGGGGACAAAATTAAATTTTCTTTAAGCACCCATAATCTCCTGTGTCGGAAATTTGCAGCTGTATATCCGCAAATTGCAACGTCGTGTCCCGTCTCTCTATTTTCCTAACTCACGGCGCCGCAAAGGTCAATTATTTAAATACGTATTATACGTTGTTAAATATTGTAGTCAAAATCAGTAATTAAAGACAAACCAAATACCGCAGCTTAAATACCGTATACTGGCAATGATGTGTATTCGCGTACCTCAGTTTCCCGAAATAACTCAAGCCAACAAGAAAATTAACTGTCGGTAATCCATCTAGCATTTTTTGGTGTAATTTGCTGTCTTGATGAAAGTTTTTGCTATGCAAACAGCGCACTGTGACTCATTGTAAACGCAGGACAGCACAGTCGCTTGACTCCAGAGAAATTAGAACTAATTGCTCTCGGGACTTGGACAACGTTTCAAACAGATTTGCTCAGCTCTTCTTCTAACTCGTGCAATCTACTGTTTAAACCCTGATTGCTGTGCCATTTTACTTACTTGCGTGAGTCGAGGCTGAAATTGGGCTTACGATTTTTACCATATTACTTGGTACTAATGTAGCTGCGAATAAGGTGCCGCCAAAGTAGCAATCGAGTTTTATCAGGCCTACATTTTACGCAAAGTTTAGTGGAGTTTCATAGACCGCGAAAGCTGATTTTTTATGACCCTAAGTTGCAAATTTCCTGTAGCATATGTGTGCCAAAATTCTGCACATGGACTGACTGAGGTAATGATAAAGTTACGGACAAAGACACGTTATCCCTTTTTGACTTCTGACGCACAGATTAGTGATGCGCTATCGTATCATAAGTTGAAGTTCGTCAATAGCTGGCAATGTTATGTACTAGGTCCCGTGTCTTGACTCGAGGCGCAATAATGTCAAAAGCTTCTACAGGGTGCGGCAGAAAAAAGTGGACCCCTAAATTTTTTTGCCGTTTTCTCAGCAACCGTTTGGGATTTTAATACGAAATTTTACAGCTTTATTTACTGAAACCTTCTACATCTAACAG
>Ga0056128_1000126_pt1 | contig 49895 bp, 37 predicted proteins | sample WorMetLIZISLAND2_FD_71113 | JGI IMG/M metagenome (GOLD analysis project Ga0056128, IMG submission 71113) | Marine gutless worms symbiont microbial communities from Max Planck institute for Marine Microbiology, Germany - Olavius geniculatus... ... | reverse complement strand
AACCAGGGAGGGTCCGGGGTAAAATTAAATAACACCGTTAGATTGGCCATCCCCGAAAACCATACCCTAGAACCAAAAATTACGACTCTATCTTATACACAGCCAAAGTTATGACCGTTTAATAATTGTTTAATTTTCCCCATAGGCCCCATTGTAATTTTTTTGCATTTTTTGAATAAATACTATAAATAATAAATATTAATTTCAAATTTTTTAACCCCCAAAAGGCACATCCTTGCGCGAGACCACGTCGTTTGAGCCATCGCGCGCAAAAATCGGCCAAAGGGTCTGACCTGTAGGTGAATTTCTGAAAAAAAGGTATATGTGCAGCCACAAAAATTTTTGTGTATATTTCACCCATTTGCCGGGAAGCCCCCCTTGAAGGGATTTGCATAAAATTTTGCGTGACAGGTCCCCTCGCCGACGTAATCAACCCTGCCAAATTTTATCTCAATCGGGTCAGGGGTTTTGATTCTGTGGGAGGTCGAATTTTTGGCTTTCCCATAAGAAAGAGAAGTCGCCGTTAACACAGGGCTTGAACTACCGTTCAGCCTGTGACCCATTTAATATTATACTAATAGTGACTGGCGTCGAGGTCATTATTGGAAACTGCCTCCCCAAAGTTCATAAAATATTGCCCGATTTTAAGAAATGAGAGAAAAAAATTCCAATAATGGTTGATGACAATAGTTGCCATTTGTCTTGTTATACCTCAACGCATGCATTTATCTAGCACCATTGCGGAGATATAGCACCTCAAAGATAATGGGGTCACGACCTTGACCTTTTAAGGTCACGTGACGCCATTGGTTATGTGACCATTCGACTCCGGGCGGTTGACGTCCTATGGGTGGTCCATGGTGACCATGCGTCTATCTAGCACCGTTATGGAGATATGGCAGTTCTTCCAGGAAAACTCTTCCAGAAACAGAGGTCGGTCGTTGGTCGGTCGTCTGTCGGTCCTCAATACTACACTGGTCTCATATACTCCTCTTCGCTACGTTATTATATTTGCGCTAAAATCCTACTTCTTGATGTGCACCGTATTTTGTATTTTGACAGCTAGTCACTCACTACAGTTCCAATATATCTTACGTAGGGGCCTACTACTTCCTATGCATGAAATAAACCTATCAGGGATACCAAAGTAACGAACGAACTGTAAGCTAAATCCTGAAAATGGAATCTCAAGATTACAAATTTCTTAATCCCAGATCTTGGGACTGAAAAATCAACCCCAGGATTGCAATCACTAACAAGTGCTGTGAGCTTAAACAGTAACACATAAACTACTTACTCGCTAGCAGTCATTCTAGTGACGTCTTCTTTCTGTCGTCGTACAATGTGCTCCAGATCACTGATTTGACTCTCCAGTTCTGTGCTCAACTCCTCGGTGTGGTGAAGCCTCTGAACAATGCACCGGACATTCCACATTCAGCATTCACCATTCAACTGAATGGACACAAACAATAACCGCATAATGCCGACTAAATTTCATAACAATATGGAACTAGAAATTTGGGGCAGGGCCCAACATCAGGCTGCCTGGCACCGTAAGTTAAAATGTTTTGGTCCAAAACTGCTGATTTGTCAAGTTGTCAATTATATTTGCGGCAAAATGACGCTCCTCCAAAACCCCTTAACGGATCTCGCTGAAATTTAGCCACAATTCCTTCCAGGTAAAAGTTGTCCTTTATCCCAATTTTGATCTTGGTCCACTATCTGGTTTTGGAGGAGAAGTGAAAAATTAAAAAAAGAAACAACTAGCGAAAAAATAAGGCCTCCGGTTAATATGTGCTGGTGGCTTAAAGGCCGACTACAGTGAAAAATGACCTTTGTGAGTTCAACGTATTTTCAGACAGTAGATCTTTACTAAAAACTACATGTACAGTGCCAGCGCAAAAAGTTTGATAATAAATGTGCAGTTAATTTTTTAACCAAAATGTATGATGATGAAAACTTTTGCCTTCTTCGCTGTACGAGCAAACGGGAACCAGCTGCGTTTCAAGGATCCACACATCTCTGGCGGCAAAGCAGTCAAAAGTTTCGTTTTTGGCTTATTTTTTGTTTATTTGCTTGTTGTGGAAACATATGTTTTTGCATCTTATTTTACACTTAACAGTTAAAACATTAACAGCTTTTAATGCTTCTATAAGATTAAACATCGCATTTTGCGTGTTCGTGTCGTCTGCTACAGTTTACACACCCACATGCAACTTCCAGTTTCGTGTAAAGTGGGACTGATAAATAGAAACTAATCCCGTTTATTAAAATGAGATTTTTGCATATAATCTCTATTTAAACTATATAAGTGACATGCACATCTAAAATCTACATGCTACATTTGTTCAAGCTGCATCAAAGAAATTTTTCACTGTAGTAGGCCTTTGAATGACATTACTCAAGATGACAGAAGAATTTGCTAGATGGTCAAAACTTGACGCAAAGCATCCACAATGCCATAAATTCTTGTTCCTATATCTGTCTGGAGTAAACTGTCAATGCACACTGCTCGAGATATCACAGACTAACGATAAAGACACATTTTTAGTCCATTTGGTCATGCATGTGACCCTCTAAGAGAAAACCTAAACAGTTGTCTTCCGTCCGACTTGCCGTAACAAGCAAAATCCAAACTATCCACACAGATGTGTAAAGCTAACAACCACTAATGTTAAAATATTTCAAATTAATGTTGCTAGGCTACAGCTAATCAAAAATTTTGTGCAAACTGATCAGCATTCAAGTGAATTATGAAATAAAGAAAAAAATGCATGTTCTATGAGTGAGTGAGTGAGTAGGGTTTAACGTCCCACCCGACACAGTATAGGTCATTTTGGAGACGACCTTTCCAGGCAAAATGCACACAAACACATAGTAATGGAACAGTAAGGTTAACCTTTACAATAAAAAAGCAGAAAGTTTAACCTTTACAGAAACACAAACACAAAACCAACCTAAACCTAAAAATGGAAGAACTCCATTATACGCGTGTATATTTAATTAACAATAATAGTAGTTCTAATAATCTTCCCTGTTATGCTGTCCATGCAGTCTTACTCTTACATTAACAGTCGGAAAAAAATCAGATATTTCATATCCACTTACAGTCTGGCACTCAGCTAGTTCCTGTCTGGTGACTCGCAGTTCGGATGCCAGACGATTCTTTTCATCAGTAGCACTCCGCAGCTTTTGCTCTGCGGCCTAACAGCAACAGTAATTTCCTTTGTAATGTAAAACCATGAAACACTGAATACCATGCTGATCTTCCATTCTCATGTAACACCGACGGCTCACTTGATGACGTTTATAGACAGGGTAATATCTGCTAGTCCAACAAAGTCATCGTAAGTCACTGACAGTGTCGTAGAGGGTCAAAAACTGCTGCACCGAAATGACACTGTCGCAAGCATAAAGCCACTGCAATATCTGCCAATATTATCAAACAAAATAATCATAGTTTAGCAGTAAGACATGACCAATACCAATACAATTACTTCCACTACAATTATGACTGCTACACATAATGGCACAGTCACCAGTAAATAGTCTATGCTATAGTTTAAACAGCCATTTTTCTGGAATTGCTACAGTTAGGCCATCATCAAAAGTAGGCTTTTAGCAAGTTGACTTTTCCATGGCCCGGTGCATTTTCCGTCACACAACGGCAACAAGCCACAAAGAATATTAACAGCGAAACTAGTCAGCATTTGTTGTTGAAGCTTGGTCTAACTGAAATATTCATCATCTGCAGGAGCCATAAGAATACGTGAAGTGCAAACTTACATCTGCAGACCTATCTGTAGGCTTTGGTCTGTCGAGCCGACTACGTAAACTCTGGTTCTCCGATTCAAGCACAGAGTTCTTATGCTCAAGCTGAGCAAGCTGCACACATCGTAATCATAATCAATGTTGTAGTGCCCAACCAACTAAAAAACAGAAATCCACTTGTTTCCGCACAACTTCGACAAGTAATAATCAATAGGGCCCACAGTTTTCTGCGGGTAGCGGAATTTCAAGCCGAGCTGCGGAATTTGCCTTTTTCCATGGAATTTTGATATTGCCGCAAAATTTTACAGAAGTTAAGAAATGACCGATGGTTTGTATGATTGTCGGCTTTAGACTAACTATATCACAAAGAAAAATCAAAATAAACTGCCTAAAACTGTGTCCTTACTAATAATTACCATCGTATACTACACAACTGTAAATTAACACAAAGCAACTAATTGACAACTTGCACTTTTAGAAAAAAAAATTAACAATTTCCTTCGTATGTTGCTAGCATAACTGAGCACCATGCCAGCAGCCAAAAACTGAAGTCAACAGAATAAAGCATAGTTAATGCACAAATGGAAGGCCACGGTAAGGCACGAAATTTGGACAATTTCGCCGTGGTGAGCCGCGGAATTTTGCGAACTGGCCCGCGAAATTTGGCAAAATTTGCCTCAGAAAACTGTGGGCCCTAATAATCAACACAATGCTCATGGAGCTATTATATTCTGCTTGAATTGCAGGTCTGCCTAAAAGCAGCTATAATGCCAACATCCACCAGTGCCGTTTATTTCTCCTTAGCTTATAGGCTGAGTGAATCAGCAGGGTTGCAAATTCAGCAGCAAATTCCATTACACCAACTTTCACCGAAATTTCCCCGCGGACTTTGCTGCTGACAAAGTCCGCAGACTACGTCGTAAAGTCGGCGTAATAGAATTTGGGCTTTATTCACCGAAATGATTTAGTTGTCTGCGGTCAATGTTAACCAGACCCTACATAGAGCAACCACATTACCGCTACACCAAACCGGGCCTACCAACAGTCAGTCAAAGTCATGCACAAACTTTGATTATGATGACAGCTCAACTCCCAATGAATATTTGCGCTCTATTACAGGTGGGAAGAATGAATGAGTATTTTCTTAACAGGCCATCAGCACAATGCAAACTATTCAGTCTCATAACTTATTAAAAACGTAAGCTTACAGCTAACGTGTTAATCAAAATAACGTTCATGTTAATCAAAAATGACAAGAAACAGTTAGGAGAAATCCGGCTATTGAGCTAATACATGACGATAGAAGTTTACATCTCTACCAAACAAGTGATGTGCTAAAGTAAACAAAAATGCGCAACAGCTGAGGTGCATGTTTAAAACACAGTAAAACAAAGTCTAAGTCATTCACCAGAAGGCGCCAAGCGCCAGACGACCCGCGGCTATAGTGTCTATAGTGTTTTATTTACTTGTACTCATCAGAGGTCGCTTCTATCACTCTGCTAAAGTCGTATCAGCTGGATATAGCAACTTTTGCCTACCCCCTCTCATTTAACGCCCTCGTTCGGAGTGACCCCCTACGAATTTATGGAAAAGCTTTATGGTTCCTGAAACTAAAGTCTTCCAGGCAGCCGATAGTGAAAATTTGGTAATTCTAGGTTGCACCGTTTTGGACTGATCCACCCATGTGACAGACAGACAGACGAACAGAATTGCGATGGCTAAAACACGCTGCTGTAGCTTGTAAAAACAATAATTTCTCAAGAAACTACAACATTCTCAATAAGGCACTGAGTGAGTGACTGTTCATAGTTCCATTTTCAGCTCACAGCCAAATGAAGAAAAAATCGACAACTGCATAAAAGCAAAAACATTATAGAGATCTATATCAACAGTTCTTCAATGACCAAAAATTCTTGCTCCTGGCTGTGCAGTATAATAAAGCATATTATGCTGATGACTTGTACCTGTGAGTTCAATGACTCGGCATTCATCTTCTGCTGGGATAATGTCTTCTTGGTCACTTCCAGCTCTTTACTGAGACGACTCAACTCCGTCTTGTTAGAATTGGCCGCAGCCTGCAGTTCATCTTCATGTCTGACAGCAGCCATCAACAACAAGTCGTCTCACACACTGCCAGTATTCATTAATTTATACGCGTTACTTATTATACAGGTGAGGTAGAAAATGAGTGCAACTCGTATATTTTTATTGTCTTTGCCATGTTTGTGCCAAGAATTATCAAATTTGATGAAAATTTTACAAAGCTCTGATAAAAATAGCTTTGCTTCTTCTTTCTGGGGCACGTTCTACCATTCAGTTGGAAGTTTAACTGAGCAAAATCATTAGAAGTAGCAGCTGTTTTCTGTTTAATAAACGAGCAATCATCGACACAAGTAAACCACTATGGTATGTACCCAGCCGCCAGGTCAACTCAGCCTGGCCATCCTTGTGGGTAAGTGCAATCATGAGTAAACGAGTATATCGCGTGAAGCACTAGCTCCGTATCCATAATTTAGCAGCAGTACACTGATGTACTACTGAGTCAGAGCCAAATATATGGCGTTCAATGCTATCAAGTGACTCTGAAAAGATTTTGTTTTTAGTACAATGCCATAAATTCTTGTTTAACATGTCATTCTTAAACTAGAAGGAGCCCATTACACTGCATATCTCTACCAAGCAAAGTGTACACAGACAGACAGATAGACAGACAAACACACAGACACACACACGGACAAAAGCAATCTCATAATCTCCTCCAATTCACTTCGTTCCATTGGCGGAGATAATTACTTCTGGTTAAGCAAGGTATCGGAGTAGCGAACATCTGGAAATGATAAAAAATGCTGCCAACACAGACAGATTTTGACACTGCTTCCCACCAAAACTAAAACTAGTGACAATTGCATCTGTGGCCAAATTTACAAAACATCATAAGACAAATTTACGACAATGTTAAGACATGCGGCAGGTTGTAACAGATTTACGCTAAAAACGCAATTTACAAAAAAAAATTGTATGAGAAAGTTAAGAGAAAGTTACGACAAAATGTACAACAGCTCATTAGCTGTCATACGACAGCATCAAGCATGCATGCATGCAGGAATTATTTCAATTTTTCATTAGTATATAATTCTCACATAGTGCTGTAATATGTATAAATTTCGTCTGCGGTAACTTCAGACAGCGAAATCGCCACGATATCAGTTCACTTCTTATTATTTACATTGGTAACCATTGGCAACGGCAAAAGCAGACGATCGGTGTGCAGCACCGTGCACCACCATCTCGGTGACACTGCATCACGATTGGTTGAGGTCAGCGTAACGGCGATTGATTGGTTGGCTATTTTTAGCAACTACAGAGTTATGACAAAAGTACGAGAGAGCAACTATGTTGTAAAATCAGCTTCCAAAATTCGGACACCACATTTTTGTGACAATCTTACGACATTGTAACTTGTTGATTTACGACAAAGATACAACAAAGTTGCGAAGATTTTACGACAATTTTCCAATTGTTTCAGGATGTTTTGTAAATTAGGCCCCTGGTTCCGGTAACTAATAATGCGCAAAGTAACCATAACATGCTAACCGCACTTTCACACATATTTGAGGCAAACAATAGATACCACTTCCTAATGTTTTTTTAAACATTAAACCACAAATATGCCAGATTAGAAAACTCAAAGTAGCAGTTACTTTGTGGCCAGATTGTGAAGCTTAAGTTCCTTGCATTCAACCAGCTTTTCCATGTCCAGAATCTGACTTTCCAGCTCCGTGCAGAGTTCCTTCAGCTGGTCAACTTGCTGAATTAAGAACGAAACACACAAAAAAACAAATATTAAAATCTGCAAATTTCAGTCAACTCACACAAAAATAAAATCAACAAAAGAATTTAATATTAAAACAAACAGCTTCACTCAGCTATTATTCTTTATCGACATTGACCACAGAACTAAAATAAGCTAAACAGTAAACATGTGAGGTTCCAGGACAAATTCACCAGTCGGTGGACTGCAAATATGAAATATATCAATAATTATTCTAAAAAAGAAAACTACAAGTGCTACCAGAGAGATATTAAGCAAGATTACACCCTAAGTCTATTCATCACCATTACCAGCTAACACTGACATTCCCAAAATATTACTGCTAGATAACAATTGATAATTTTTGTTCACAAACCCCTAATACAGACTTTTGAAACACAGACGACTCAGACTTACCAGCTGAAGCGTTTCTTTTGACCTAGTCTGTTCAGTCAAATCAGCCTGTGCACACTCCAGGGATAATTCTAAACTCTGCTTCTCAGAGGTAGCAGAACTCAACTTAGTTTCAACGTCCTGCAAGCAGCCAGCATCCAACTTGCTATAGCACACAGCTATTCACAGTTTTTGATCAGGTTTGCTTTCCAAGCTACTGCAGTGAAAAGATAATTACAGGGTGGGGCCGGTGGGCCAAAAAAAACGGACCTGTTTGAGCGTTGATAACTCAGCGACGGTTAGTGGTAGAAAGATATGTCAAAAGTTTCAGAATGCTGTAAAGAATAAAAGACCAATTTGCATAATAAAGCATTTAAATATTCTTTGCCTCATTTGCACAAATATTTGTCACCCCCAAAATTCTGCCAAATCTGACTGTAAGACATGGATTTAACATGGATATTTGAGCTTTCGTAACTTAGCGATGTTTATTGATGTAAAGATGCGTAATATGCCAAACGTTTCAAAATTGTGTACATGTCTCAGCATTTAAATATTCTTTGTCTGATTTACACAAATCTGCCCCACCCCTAAAATAATGCTAAATTGGCAGAAACGCAAATTTCAGTCGATTTTCATTCAGCATACAGTGAAATATCAATAATCATTAACAGATACGTTGGGTTTAGATGGCAGTAAGTTTTTGAGTTCAACGAACTCAGGCACATGAGAGTGCAGGCAAATGCCTAATTTCAGGGGTAATGAAGATTTACGCAAATTCATCAAAGAATATTTAAATGATTTGCTATGCAAGTTCGGCTTTTTTTGTCTACAACATTTTAAAACTTTTGACACATCACACGCCTTTTTACAGGTAACCATCGCTGAGTTATCAACGCTCAAACAGGTCCGGTTTTTTGGCCCACCCTGTATAATTCGAAACAACTAATCTCTAGCGCCCACAGTTTTCGATGGCTGTGGAATTTCGAGCCAAGCCACAGAATTTGACCTTTGCTGCGGAATGTTCAAATTTCAACGAAATTTCGCGGAATTTTGCAGAAGTGGAGAAATTACCGATGATTAGTACGATCGTTGGCTTGATAACATAGTTAAACTAACTATATCACAGAGAAATGTCAAACTAATCTGCTTATAACTGCAGCTGCAGGCTGTAATAACACGCAGACAAACGTAAAGGCAAGAATCACAATGTAGCAGATGATAATGTTTATGTGAACGCAGCCTTACTCTTGCCACGCAAAATGTCCACGCCAGTTTTGGCTTTTTAGCATCCTTTTGTAACAAATAAGGACTCTGCAAAAACATGCAGACAAACGTAAAGGCAAGAATCACAATGTAGCAGATGATAAGCCAGCAACAGCCACAGAAACTATCGCCATAAAAATACATTTGACTGAATTAAATGTACCTTCAGTTTTGTACTAATACTGCCCACCAACTCCCTCTTCTCATCAAGCTCCAGTTTACATTCTTCCTTCTCCGATTTTGACTTCTTCTCTGCCTTCTCAGCCGACTGCAGCAAACAGAAATATGAAAACTTCAATACCTTATACTGTTAGTTATGCTAGAATTAATTTTAACAGAATGTAAAGTAACAAAAAGCCCAGCTGTCGCTAGTAAAGCTGACTATACTGGTTGTACACGACTTTCAAGGTCATCCAAGGTCGATGATTTTCATGTCATTTTCGAACCAATATGCTACTTCCTATCAGTGATCAATAGCAACCTAGGCCCTACATCGCATCGTTTAGCCACAATAGAGTGTAACAGCCTTCAAGATCATCCAAGGTCAATGGTTTCCGTCTAATCTGACAGAGCATATGCCACTTCCTGTTAGTGATTAATAGTAACATTGGGCGTATCTCTCAGAATTTCCAAGATATGGCCAGTTTTCCATCGAAAAAAAACTTGCAACGGCCTTCAAGGCCATCCAAAGTCAATGACTTATATGTCAATTGATAGCATAGATGTAAAAACATTTTTAGAATGTTTTTTTTAATAAAAGTCTAAAATCCTGTTTATGTTTTTTTTTTTATTTTTTAATGTTTTAAAATGTTTTTTTTTGTTTTTTTTGTGCTTTTTAATATTGTGTTTTTTGTTCTTGTTAAAACATAATTGTACAAAATTACAAATATGATTTATTTCTCATGGGCAAATTGCATCCAGCTGTTTTTGATCTGTACGTTCAGTACACTCCGGTTTTTAGTCTTTACAAATGGTAGGTTTTTGTTTTTAACTATCTGAGTTAGATATTCTTTGCATGTATAATGGCAAAACAAAGTAGCGATTGAAAACATCTGCAGTTTAATGTCTTTTTATGCATGTTTTTGTAATGTTTTTTATAAAAGTGAAAAAACATGTTTTTGTTTTTTATTTGCAAATCAATGTTTTTAACATCTATTCTTTAAAGCTAGTATGCAACTTCCTATTAGTGATCAGTAGCAACCTTCAACCTAAACCCTCTCACACCGTTTAGCCACAATGCATCCGTGACGGACGACAACAGCTCGACCATTACTTAAAGTACGGTCAGCTAAAAATATCACAGAAACCCTGATCAGACAATACTCCTCCTTAATTTTTATATGTAAATATATCATTGCACAGAAAAAAAGTACAAATGAAAAACTGAACTACAAATGCATCAAGCATAAACATTAAAGTAGTGGCAATTTTCTTGGAATACTGAAGCAATTCAGAATGCCCTTCCAATCATCACAGAAAAAAACAATATGGGCCACAACGGCAACCAAACTTGGATCACACAGCACAGAAAGGAGTTTGCCTGAACCATCTCTATCTATATAAATGTTTCTACAAAAATTGTCAAATTCTATTACGCTAATAAAAAGTCCGAAACAAAACTCGGCTTTTCAGTAATAACTCAATCAATAGTGAACAAAGTTAAAGCACATATCAAGCTTAAACAGCTTAGGCATGCTGACTTATATACAAACAGCCTATAATAATGCTAGTTGCAACCACAAGGGCAAAATAAACTGTCAGCAATAAGCAGAGTTTGTTTTATTATTTCTACCAACGAAATGCAGTGTTACCTCTAGCTGTGAACGCAGCTTGTCAATCTGTAATTCTAGATCAGCTTTGCAGCTCTAAACCATACACAATGCATATCTTTCTCAGTAAGACTACTGCTGGCTCACTAGTACACTAGCAACTAATAACTCCATACTACACTGCTTCCCAAAATTAGTGCCCCTACCCACTGTTTCAAACATGCCTTTAAAATTCAGTTTGTAGTTCGCGGATTTCAACAAAATATTGTACACTGCACCAACTTAACATTAGTTACGATCACACCCATTATGACTTACACACCTTACCGTGCGTGCTCAGCGTAACGTCATTATGACGTCAGAGTTTGTTTACATTAAGGTTACGTTCTATTATTACTGACAAAGGGATTAAGCAGCAGCATACCCACCTTAAACTAAGAGCTTGCATTGAGGCCAAAAGTGGCCACTTTGTGCTTAAACTGTAAAGACTAGTTCAGAATTATTGTCCCAATGCTCGTTTCAAATTTTGTAAAAATCTGTCAGGAATTAACGATTTTACACTAACTTATCTGTGGGGGGGGGGCGCTCAGATTTGGCGAGTTTCTCAACGACATTGTGCACATTATAAATTAAATTTACTTACTTACTTACTTACTAATTTTGAGACACGGTGTATGACAATAACAGTACGTTAAACTACTGTAATCTAGTTTTCCAGTAATCTATTTTAAGCCTCGAATTACTGAATATAAAAAGTGGCAGAAGCATGTTTTCAGCTGCACATTCACTGCACTCTTTCCACCATATGAATAATGGCATTGGTCATCCCACTGCATTGGCAAATTTTTATAGGACACACACCAAAAAATATAGGACATTATAGGACACATGTGTGTTTCAGTATTCAACCCGTATACCAGTGCAATGTCTAGCATCGGCCATCATGAACGCACAAACTGCATGGCTTCCGTATCTGACAGTGAAGTTTTTGTTGATTAATGAAACGGACAGACATTTTGCTTTATTTTTTCAGCGACGGTGGGGCCCCAAAACGTCGTGGGGCCTGGGGAAACTTTCCCGGATGAAAACGTATTTTACAGCATTTTTGCGCCGCAGAAACCGTATCTGATGACATCAAATTTCATGTTTTTGTTGCGTGAAATGTAAACTGTCAAAATATAGGATTTATAGGACAAGCGGGATGACTGATTGGTGTATCTTGGAGCTGAAAGAAACGACTGGACTTTTGGTCAAAAAGGCAAAGGGCAAGGTCACATCCTGAGCAAATATCCAAAGACACAGGCAAAGACAATTATAATTATGTTGAGGTTTAACGATCTAGTAACTGAATTCTTGAGGCATAACTTACAGTGAGCAAAGCTGTTGCTTCCTTCTGCTCACCAACTGCAGCATCACGTTCCCTCTGCAGCTGTTTCAGACGATCGCTGCGTTCAGCTTCTCGCTCACGACACTTCGCCAGATTCTCAGATGCTTCCTTTGCCTCGATCTCTGCCTTGCTCAGCCGAAAGTTTAGCTCGGCAAACTCATTCGAAGTGGCAGCCGTTTTCTGTTAGAAACAAACGAATGCTAGTTGTTCTAACACACACTGTCTAGGAAAACCAAAGTTACCGGCCTCACATTTTCCTTCTACCTTATCTTCTAAATGTGGACGTGGAAGCGGTTTTCCGTTATTCTATGATCATTCTGCGGGAAACTCTCCATCACCTGGCATTGCACTTTCTTTCACACCAGTTCCTTATCTGTGCCTTCTCTCAATAAAAGCCAACAAAAATTTTTGTCATCCTGGACATCCAGTTAGTGAGAATGTACTAAGTCCTGAAATTCAAATGCAAGTATCATGCAAACTGTTCAACATCAGAAGTATGTAGTCCCCGTTATAACACAATAGCAAACTGCAATGAGTGATATTTTACTGTTCATGTTCACGTTTTACTGTAGATGCCTCAATTGCAATGCTCAGCAATAATAATAATAATAACAAAGCGTATTTATGCATGGCGCCTAAAAGAAAAAGCCATTAGGTGCTGCAGTCTCAATCAATCAAACAAATGTGTCTTTAGTTGCGCTTTGAACTGTTCGTAGTCCTCTACGGCTCGCAGTGCAGCCGGCAAACTCTTCCAGACTCGTGGGCCGACGATGGCAAATGATCTGTCACCGAGCCATGTCCTTGTCCTCGGTACAGTACAAGTGAGGGAGGCAACTGAACATAGTCGGCGAGTGTCATCACTGGCCAAGTTGCAATCGCCGACCAGGTATGGAGACGCCAAACCATTCAGTGCCTTGAACACCAGTCTGGATATGTTGAACTCGACACGTCGTTGCACCGGCAGCCAGTGTAATTCACATAGAACGGGTGTGATATGCTCACATCGTCCTGTGCGAGTGACCAGCCTTGCGGCAGCATTCTAAATAAACTGCAGTCGATGTAGAAGACTGTCAGTGATGCCATGCAGTACTGCATTGCAGTAGTCCAGATGACTGGCAATAAACGTCTGGACCAGCATCCTAGCGGCATCGACTGTCAGTGACTGCACGATTGGTCTTATCTGTCACAAACAGTAGTACGCTGAACGACAGACTGACACAACATGATCCAACATCGTCAACCTGCTGTCAACGACAACTCCAAGGTCGCAAGCAGAGCTGTCAATCTTGACGGATGAAGACAGCACTTGTACTTCATGAACATCGAGTTTGTCAATGACATGTCGAGAGCCCAACCAGAGCACCACGGTCTTACTAGGATTCAGACGCAGATGGCTCGCACTCATCCACGCCTCTACATCATGAAGACAGCGAGAAAACTGCTGGACAGTGCTGTTAACAGCACTGACAGTACAACAATTATCAACGAATCAACAAAATAAAAAAAAACACACGATCAGAATAAAAGCCACATGATACAAATTAGGAAATGTAGCTAATGAATATTTGAAAAATTATTAAATGGAAACTATCTGATGGCATTTTGTAATGTATGGTACCTCTAAATACAGAAATAGTGGTAGTATTACTAAATAAACAATGACAAAATGCATAAAGACATGTAAAGCGAACCTCTCTGAGTTCGTGTTTTAGATCGAGGGCTCGGATTCTCTGTTCATGAGCAGTGTCCTTGTGTTGCTGAACCTCGGTCTCAAGGTGACTGACCAGTGATTCCAGACGACGTTTTTCATCACGCAGTGTGCTCAGTTCTGCATCGGCGTCACTGCCTGCTAAATGCTGCTTGCGCTCCAGCTCGGATGAAAGACTCGCCACCTTTCTTTCCAGTTCACACTTCTCTGCTTTCAGCTGTTTCACTACATCAGTGCTACTGCTATCAGCTTTCTGCTGCTGCTCGTTTCTTATCTTCACAACCAGTTCTTCGAGATTCTTCTTCTCCGTTCTCAGGGTATTCACCTCTGACTCGATACGACTGCCATTCAACTTGTCATGTTCCTCGATCCGTCGAGGAAGATCCGACAATTCGCTCAGGAGATTTTCATTCTCGGCCTTCAAACTTTTCATTGTCGGGTTCTCATCTTCCACAATTTGGCTAGTGACAGCAACAACAACAACAACGTTTTTTGCGCCAATAAAAAAACGTGGCACTTTATCCATACCTTCACCAATTATTATTATTATGATATTAACAAACGTTTACGTAAATAAAAAAACAGTTCAGACCAATATTGCATTGAATGATCCATATGACATTAGACTGTGTTAGACTTACACAGTCTAGTGTCATACGAATCATTCACTGCAATGTTGGTCTGAAGTGTTTTCTTTTAATTTTACCAAAATATTTGTTTGTTATTATCATTATATATGCATATTTCATTTATATTTCACAAGGTAGAGATGCATTTATGGTGTGGTGGGATATATAATAACCATATTATTACAAATTGTCCAGAGTGCGCCAGTAAATGAATTTTGAAAATCGATCAATAATTGGCGAAGATATGGACAAAAGCAAAGTGCCACATTTTTTATTGGCCCACAGTGTAGTGTGCAATGATTGCCATATTAATGAAATTCCTTCAGTTGAATAAAATCCTTTACAAAATAAAATATCTAAGAAAACTGTAAAAATAATCCTACAGCATAAATCTGGTGATTAGTCACCGGAAATTAAAAATGGACAATAAAAATTACTATGGAAGCTGAAGTACGATTTCACCATAATACAAGAAAATTTTACATTAATAGTTAAGTCCGCCAACACATCACACACAACATGTACAGTACAAAAGCTGCTAACTGGACACAAAGTGACAAGGATTTACTGAGCAACAACAAACCTGCCATTGCAGTGCTCAGCAGAATCAGTCTGAGTGAAACAGCTGGCCATGGCTTTAGAGAGTTTTGACGTCTCAGAAGCAGCAGCTGATCCATTCGACCGATTCGACACATCTGATGCTTCAGCACGTTTCTTGCAGCGAACGCTCGTCGTGACTTTGACGTCAAGAACTTGGCTGCTGCTGTCGGAGGAATTCGATTCAACCAGATCACTCAACGTATCATTCAGAATGTCACCGGACAACTGGTCGTTAATCTCGGTCAACGTTTCCCCATTACATGGCGTGGCATCTTCACTGCAGTCAATGCCGTTAACCGCATGCACGTGTACAAAACGATCCTCCAGCTTTCCCTTGCTGGTCCTGATAGAACACGTGTGATAACAACGACACTCAGGGCTCTTAAACACACATCGATTGGCCCTACCATCGTTCTGTCCATCAGTTTTAACATTCGTCTCATCATCGGCTGTATTTTCCACGCTCGGAATCGACACCCAGTCTCTCGTCTTGTTTCGCTTGTAGACATAGCTGAAAGAATAGCGCGGATCACTGTGGCATGCGTCCAGGCCATTGGCTGGCTGTGACGTCATCTCGATGCCATCGAAAGCCAGTGAATCCCAGTCAGCACTGCCCAGAGACTGTGAACGACGGACCTCGGTGAGGTCTGCCTTCAGCGAGTCTACCTGACTTTCCAACGTCAGTACGTCCGTCTTCAGCTTTACCACCAGCTACACAACCAACATCATTCAACAACTAGAAAAATGTGTCAAGACAGTGTTAACGTATTACGCAGCCATCCAATTAGCAATACCGCAATGGTATACATTACAACAGGCAACCATAACCCTAACTCTGATCTTACAAGCTAAACACTGGCATACTGATCAGAGGTCACTTCTGCTCCAGGGAACTTTCATGCCAATTCACAATTTCAATGCTTTCGTGTTTTCAAGTTAAAACCTGTATGCTGTATAAGACAGACTAACAAATGGGCAAGCCCTTAATAAGGCCCATTACAATAACCACATAATAATACATATATTTATAGTGACATGATATGAACAATGTTTAGAGTGCTGTCATCATGGCACAGATATTGCAAGAGTTCACCCAGTGCATCTGATAAATGCACAACAGTGGCAGGTGGCCAACACCCTTTAAAGCTAACCAATAAACTTTAGTCACTAGTCTTCCTCAATAAGTAGTGATAATGTCTACAGTCACAACTGTCTATACTACTTCTCAGCATATATACATTCACTTAAAGTAGCAGTAGTTTTCTCTTAGTGACAAACAAATGCACTGTTTTAACATCCACTCTCTGAAAAAAACCCAGATCAACTGGCATTTTCCGCCTCATCAATTCTTCTTAATCTGTAGGCTACCTCTCAATACAAGCAAAAAACATTTTATCATCCCGACACCCAGTTAGCAAAACTGTACTGAAGCCATCCAAAAGACGCCAAAAAGACCAAGTAAGGCACTAGCACCGTCACTAACATTTTCTCAACAACAGCACTCTGCCAGCTTTATATTTCAAAACTCTTAGAAAAATACGAAACTTAAACACTGACGACTGATCATTTACCAGAGCAAGACGTAACGCTGTCAAAAAACAGTGCAAGAATTTACTGATGCAAACAAAAATGCTTCCGAGTGACAACAGTATTAGATCTGACAATAGTTGGCAATAACGGAAACAAAGTCTAGTTGCAAATGAAACAAGAAATTCAAAAAAACGAACGGCTTCAAGATGGCATATCTTCTGCTGTCGCTGTTCACTCTGTTCAGTAACTTGTATGCTCTGATTGTGTACGTCCGTCTTTTCCACGTTCAGTCTCTCAATCTCCTGCTCCAATTCCTACAGTCACACGGGCAAATCACTAGGACCCACAGTTTTCTGTGGCAAATTTTTGCCAAATTCTGTGGGCCAGTTTGTAAAATTCCGCGACAAGATTGCTTAAATTTCGCGGCTTACCACGGTCGTCCATTTGTGAATGAAATGAGCTCTATTCTGTGCATAAACTTCGGATATCGAAGGCTGGCATTGTGCTCGGTTATGCTAGCAACATTTTTAAAAAATTATCAATTTTTCTTTTCTTTTCAAAAGTGCAATCTGTCAAGTCGTGTTGTGTTTATTTATTACTGTGTGTCATATTCCGATGGTTATCGCAGTTTTTGGCAGGTTAGTTTGATCTTTTCGGTAATATAGTTAGTCTATTTAGTAACGTTGTGAAGCCGACGATCGTACTGATCATTGGTCATTTCTCAACTTCTGCAAAATTCTGTGAAATGCCGCTGAAATATCAAAATTCCACAGAAAAAGGCAAATTCCGTGGCTGAGCTCAAAATTCCGCAACCTGCGGAAAACTGTTGGCCCTACAAATCACTTCACTTACCAACCTAGCAAACTCAATAATCGATTATAAGACAAGTCAGAAAACCAAATATAAACTGTAAAAAAGCACTATTCTCGGTAAAACCAGTGAAAGAAAACTGCTAGCAAAATACAAGTCTAAAAAGAAAATGAACAAAAAACAATTAACGCTTTTCCCTTCAAATTTCGACATCTCCAAAAAATAATCTGATTATTCCACATCTAATAATTTTAAAGTTATTTTGAAACTAAACAAAATCAGAACTAAACTGGTCTGTTAGCATACGTTAAAAGTGGCCATCTGCAGTGATGCACTTAAAAAACAAATTACCAATGCAGTGAAAAAATATAAATTAAGTATACATGAAAGTAAACCTAACCAAAATTCGACAAAAACAGTAAGACTATATAAATCTAGCATACAACTTATCACAATAATGACTGGCAAAACACAGTACAGAAACAGAGAGAGGCTACATACAGCAAGTTTGGCCTTAAGTCCAATATTCTCAGCAGACAAAGCATTTATGTTAGCCGCCGACTCACGCTCCTTAGATTCCAGCATATCGACTTTGAACTGCAAAGTCTCCAATTCTCGACATTTATCCTGCACAGATTGAACCGACAATCACAAAGGTATGGATATAGCAAACTCAAACAACATAGAGGCATCTACAGGGTGGTTTAAAAAAATTGGCACTTTAATTTTTCACCTGCACACTCTGCAGACAATTTGCAATAATGTCATTATTATATATCCCACCACGTTGCAAATGCATCTCTACACTACCTTGTGAAATATGAATGAAATATAGATACATAACGATAACTAGAAATTTGGGGCAAAAGCCAACATGAGTCCGCCCGGCGCTTTAAGTCCGATTAGGGGAAAAATTCATGGGGGTGAAATACCCTCGGTGGCAAAGTCACGTGGCCTGAAGTCAATTGCATTAGCATACTCAGAACGCACACTGACGACTTAGGGTAGGTAAACATTAGCCACGTGATCTCAGGTGTTAGTGGACCAAAGTTCATTCATTTATCTTTGTTCAATGCGGGACTGATTGCAATTGATAACGCCATTTACCGCTTGTCGATATCTCTATCCGGTCCAGAGATATTAGCGGTCAAAGTCGAAAGTTGTCGAAAATGCGTACTAAATTTCGGACATTTTTTACCCTCCCAAATTTTGAGGGGGCAGTGCCCTCCAAAAGTTGTACACGGCTTATCACCCCCACCTAGCAGCACGTCATGTGAAAAACTTTTATAAGGCTACTTCTCCTGGCTCCAAAAATCCTGAGCCTAATACATTTTAAGCCAATTTGAACCACCCTTTGAAAAAAATTGTAAGGGGGACACCCGTACCAGTTCGGGGGTGGTCTAGTAAGACTTAATCATTCTCTAGCGCGTGTAAAAATTTGGGTGAGTATGATTCCACCCTTAAATCTCCGGAATTGGTGAACCAAATTTCACAGCACTTTTTTCGCCTAACGTGGGAGGAATCGCGGTAGATCACATACTTGTCTGATTTTGAATATCTTCATCCGTTCTGGAGATAATCGCCCTCAAACTTTGAAGTCATCCTAAATCTGGCCAAATTTTGCACGTTTTTGGCCGCTGAATTTTTTCGAGGTGTACCCTCTAAAATTTTGGACAGGCATTATAAAATTCGGCTTAGTACTTATCACTGTGCAAAATTTTGTGCAGATCGGCCGACGCATCTCGGAGATCTTGCACTGGAATAAAAAAAATAAATAAAAACACCTCAAATAAAACATAAGCCTGCTCTGCAGACTATTGCTTCTGGGCGGACTAATAACAAACGACCATTTTGGTAAATAAACAAAAAAAACACTTTATACCAACAATGCAGTAAATGAAATGTATGACATTAAACTGTGTGGGTCTAACACAGTCTAATATCAAATGGATCATTCATTGCAATGTTGGTATGAAGTGTTTTTTCATTTACCTAAACGTTTGATATTATCGTTAGTTTTTTCCGATATTTATATTTCACAAGGTAGTGTAGAGACGTATTTATGGTGTCATCATCATCAAGACGCGAAGCGTTCAGCCGTAGCATTCCGCCGTTGCGATTTGTCGCCAAAACGAGCGGTCTTATGCCAGCTGCAGAGCGTCGGTCACTGATATTCCCGTGTCCCAGCAGATCTGGTGAATCCAAGTGATGGGAGGTTGGCCACGAGTGCGTTTCCAATCAGGAGATGGTCGAGCACCGTCTTTGGCTTCGCAGCAAGTCCGAAGGATCTGGTTTGCTGGAACGTCCTCTGTGAGTCTGGCAACATGACCTAACAGTCCGAGTCTTCGTTTGCGAACGATGGAAGAGGCTGCCAAGAGACCAGTCCGGCGTAAGACTTCGTTGTTAGATACGAAATCGTACCATCTGGTGTGAAGTATCCGCCGCTGACACCGCATGTGAAAGGAGTCTAATCGTTTCCAATCTGCTTGTGTAAGAGTCCAGGTTTCTGAGCCATAGAGAACTGCCAGCACGCATGTGGAGTATATACGAATTTTCGTTGACATGGTGAGATTCTGTTGATTCCAGATACGGTCTAGGTGTTTCATTACTCCAGCGGCAAGTCCAATACGTCGGGTGCATTCGGAACTGGAATTTCTATTGCTCGTTTGGATGTGGTGGGATACATAATAATCACGTTATTGCAAATTGTCTGTAGAGTGATAGAATTCAGAAATTGGCGTAAATGTGAGCAAAAGTAAAGTGCCACATTTTTATGGACCACGGTGTAGATATCACTTCACAATGCTGAGTAACCAATACCACAAAGAGCAGCTTAATGTGAAACAAGAAAAATAACTTTCTAACTTCTGCAACATTACTGCAATGTATTACGGTATAGCATCTTCTAGTCTGTAATACGAACGCCAGTAATGGCAATTACAACAACAGCACACATAAAACAAATGCTTTACTGAAAACTTTTTAGTCAGGTACGTTGAGAGAGATATACGACAGAACATTTATTTGCTAAATGACTGCTGAGCCGATGTGTATCATAAAAAAACATGAGTTACAACTGACTAGTGATTAGCTCTGACCAACATAGGCCTACTGATAAAACAGAATCTCCAGTAAAAGCACATCACATTTTCAAAGACTTATACAGCAACTCAATGAAGACACGAAAGCAATTAATTGTGAATACAATACCTCAGTGCTACGGAGACGAGTTGCAGTTTCAGAACATTCATTCGATAGCCTGGCAACATCCGACTCCAAGCCGGACTTCTCTGTCGTGGCTTGCTCCAACTTCTTGCGGCATGCGTGCAACTGAGTCAGTGCCTGAATGGACATAACCAACATCCACGAACACGATTATCAGCGCAATCAAATTAAATTCCGAACAAAAACATGCCGGAAAATACACCATGTAATACGGGCACTAAGCAATCTGATGTAACTACTCTGCACTCACGGACGACATATGCTAAATACATATAAAAATACTTTGCACCATGTTAGTAGGTTACCATAGACCAATCCACACATTTGAGTTTGCATCACTGCTGCCTAGCGATACAACAATTAGCGGAAATTTGCAATTTCTGCATTGAAATCTGACCTACAACAACTGCAGAAAAAATGTCAAGTTACATTGGAAATTGAAAGCAGCTCAGGCGTTGACACAACCATACACACCAGCAAACATAATACCTCATTTACACAATGAAACTAGCATGCCAAGCTGGCTTGAAAAGCTAGCTCACCAAAAGTCAGCATTCACCAAGCTAGTGTCATGACATAAACAAAAGTAAAGCACTCATCAATCCAGCTTGATAATGAAAACACTCACAAAAAGACTTAACAAGCCAGACTTCAAGCATGCATATTCAAGCATAAATCAAGCAGGCTTGATAGTGTAAACAGTTGTCAAGCCAGCTCTTTACTTCAACTTGACTCTCAACCCCTTGTTAACAAAGGTTACGCAAACCTGCTTAGTGCTGTAGGTTAATGCTTGACAAAATCGTCAAAAAAGATATGGCAAGTATTATACAAAAAACCAAAACAATCAAAATGAAGCAAAACTGCTCTTTCTTGGCCAATGTCCCATCCATGCACATCGGTGTTTCATTGAGGCTTTGTTGCCAGAGGCACCTTTAGACCATTACGGTCTGGGCCTGACCAAGCCCGCCACCTTTCTGAGGCTCTGGCCCCCTGCTCATCAAGCAAGCTTGTTGAGTTGGCTTTACAAGCAAGCTTCGTGGTGTAAATTGGGCATATTACAAATGCATACGCACATACAATTTTGGCAAAAAAGTCAGAAATATTGCCTGTTCAGCTCTCTGGTGGAGAACTTTCTCACGTGCTGAAAAGTTCTGTTGCTGCTGCTTCAAGCGCTGAATCAGATCTCTGGTCTTTGACTTGTAGATCTCCTTGTACTGTGGCAACAAATACAAAACAAAAACCCCCAAAAACACACTAGACATATTGCACACAAAAAAAATAGCAATCTGTCATCTGTATGTCTCAAATGTTGTGTTTTACAGCACCTATTTTGACAGGGTGATATTATATGCCACGGTAATTAAAATTCAGTAATAATCCTTCAGCATTCTGATACTACGACTGTGCAACAGAAAAACATATAGCATATGAAAAACCTGCTACAAAATGTCCAATTAAACCATACACTAGATCAAGCACTTAAGAAGACCATGGTGGTTAAAAGTTGTGCTTAACTGTAACAACAAAATAAGAGAACAAAACAAGTTGGAACAAAAAGAGAAAAGTTTGCGCTAGCTACCTAGAAGCTGTATGGATTTCCTACTCGTTTTCAGCAACTGTAAATTAACATACTGTAAAAAATAAACGAAACATCCTAACAAAAAGAAAAAAACACATAGCAAGATTCTTAACCTACCATCTGGCAGAAAACCTAAGATAGATTCCATACATCCAGGTGTCAGCACAAACTCTATTATGTTACCTGGTGCTTGACATGTACCCAAACTTCATCAGTGCAGCCCTCGTGGTCCTCGCCTGTTGTCGGTTTATTCTGAGCTAAAAGCTGCTTTTCCAGCTTGTATATCTTGAGGTTTAACTTTTCATTGCCTTCCTCCAGTTGCTGCACGATATTATGCTGGTCCTCCAGTTGTTTGCTAACGAACAGAAATGAACAGAATATTCGTACGGAACCAAAAAAAGTAGAAATAGCGGCAGTGGCTTCTATCACTATACCTGGTAGGTGCAGCTTGCATCCAGTGAAAAATGGAGCAGGGAGTTTTGTTAAGGGAGTAGATCAAAACTCCCCCCCTATTTTTCACTTCGCATCACTTTCTTCCCTATTTTTACTGGGCAGTCAACACCCTTAACAAAACTCCCCCCCTATTTTTCACTCTACATCCTCAACAAAACTTCTCCCCTAGATAGGAGAAGAAGCCCAAAGGGGGGAGAGTTTGAAAGTACAGGGGAAAACAGGAGTCCAAAAGTGGAGATAGGGGAAGTTGCACCCGTTTCAATTCCAGATTTGAGGGGATAGAAGTCACTGAACAGGGGGTCAGCCCAGTGCCAACGTATTATGCATCCATCCAGAGCAGTGCAAGGCTAACCCTGATCCACCACTGACTTACTGAACCGATAAATGACATTATAAAAAGGTGCTTTGTAGAATGCTTGCACCAATTTTGGCTTTCCATGGACTGTTAGAACTTTGCACAAGTGTTCAGTTGCAGTTTACTTCTGCCTTGCCCCAGAGATCTTGACCTTTGACCATCTATCTATCCCAAAACCCAATTAGATGCACTACCAGCAAATGTCTAGTAAAAATTCACCAATGCTTGAAGTGGACCGATAGTGGCATATTGGCACATGGCAGTCTGGAAAGTATACCACCACTTCCCTTTGTTAATAAAATACTACACTGCGTCCGAAAAAGTTACCCCCTAGACACTGTGCAATAAAAATGTCAAATCTGAACGAATCTGAATAAAGTTTCATAAACTAAATCTCCAATAAATTGCTCAAACGAACATGAAGTTTGGTCAAAAAATATCATTTCTTAGTGTAGTTATTAATTGCTGAATATCGATAACAAAATATTGCCATTACAAATATGGCGTTACATAAGTATACCCCTCTGATACAGCACATTTGCATCACTCCCAACAAACAGCATTCATTTCTGGCAAAAATTCTACGTCAACAATGATTGGCAATCAAAGTGCCAAATTTCAGTTAAATCTGCCAAACCAAACAACAGTTACAGAGCTTTTGTGAGGTCACCCCAAAACATTTCAGTTTCTGGTCTGTGAGTGACGTCTTCCACAAAGACCTGAAACTGAAGTGTTATGGGTTGACCTCACAAAAGCTGATGTAACTATTGTTTACATTAGCAGATTTAGCTAAAATCTGACACTTTGTTAATAGATGATGCATTTTTGATGTAGAATTTTGCCAGAATCAGATGTTGTTTGTTGGAGTTATGCAAATGTACAGTAACAGAGGGGTTTACTCATGTAACGCCATGCTGGAAAAAGAAATATTTTGCTATCGATATTCAACAATTAATAACTTCGCTAAAGAATAATATTTTTAATGAACTTTGATGATCCCTTCAGCAATTTATCAGGAATTAAGTGTACAAAATTTTACTCAGATTCGTTCAGATTTGACATTTCTATTGTATGATGTCTAAAGGGTTACTTTCTTCGGACGCAGTGTAAATACACTAAGGTCCGGTTTTTCCATCGCCAATCAAATCAAATTTGATCTCCGATTTACTGATCTCTGATTAACTTGATGTTCAGAATTGATTGATTGTTTCGTTTTTCCATGCATTTTCGATCTCCAATTACATGATCGGCAATTAGCTGATCCGCCGTCAACTGAGCCTACTTTATGCCAATTTGATTGGCTGACAGTGACTTCAATTTGCGGTGTTGTGCTAAAGAGCATGCACTGCGAGTGGACGCCATAAGCAGTAAACGTCATCATAGCAATAATATCAACGATACCGTCCATATATCGTCTGCTGTCAAAAATATGTTCTATCGCAAATCAATACGGGAACGTCTATCTATTTTATTTCTCCACAAAACACTACGCACAGTATGAATTGATGGGTAGTGATTGCTCGAGATGCCTGAAACTTTATTTTAATGCGTGAATTGCTGTTCTGACCGGCGAAGTGAAGCGACGTTTCTGATGCGAACAAGCAACGAACTGCAGATCGCCACGTTTAACCGTCAATTATCTGATTTGATCCGCCAATATTCGGCCATCAACTTGATGGGAGATTGGATGGACGATCAGTCGCTAATTGGCGATGGAAAAACGGTTATTGAGATGATCTCAGATCAAGTACTGAAGTTGATCAAAGATCAATTTGATCGGCCATCAAATGTGCATGGAAAAACGGGACCTAAATAGACAAAATAGATCTGCAAGTAACATTCTGAACATCTCAAAAACTTTTCAAGTACCTTTTCTGTACCCATTCCCACAATATTTCATTATGTCATGTCAGATGTTTCCAGCATCACATAAAAAAATTTTCACTTTGCGATAACAATAATTCTGAACAAATGAAATTCAAGACCCTCTAGCATCAAATTCCAAAACTTTCAAGATCCAATTTGGTTTTCAATCATGGTTCCTACTACTCTGCAGAATTCATTTCCCATGATTTTTCCCTGACTTTCCAGAAGAAAATAAATCGTTTTCCCTGACTAATTTGTTCACGCAAAATACCAATGTTGGCTTTCAATCGCACAAAGACAAAGATGGTAGAACAAATTTAAAAGTGAGGATACAAATAATCTGTGAGTGAAGTGAGCAGAAAAATTTTTTGAACTGTTGTATGCAGTCTGCGTAAAACAGTTCAAAATTTTCTCTGCATCTTTGTTATCTTTTGCACAATGGTACTTTAATTTTCCCCGACTTTCCCTGACCCTCTTATTTTCCTTTGACTTCAAAATGTAAAATTCCCTGACTTTTTCTGATTTTCCCCCGACTTTCCCTGACTTGCTTGAAATTCCCGAACTTTCCCTGAGTGTAGGAACCATGTTATCAAAACTTTCCAGGGCCTGGAAAAAAAAACATTTTTTCAAGAACTTTCAACAACCTTTGGCCACCATGAGACAGATACCTGAAATCCCGCTGCATGTCCAGTTTTTCCTGTTCCGTTTTCCACGTCAAATCGTCCAACATACTATTTGCCTTTCCATCCACGGACATATATTTCCTCTTCTCTAAGTCCAATGACCTCTTCAAACCCTGAAATGTACGTGAATAAAAACTATCAACCATATGTCCATTAATTCTAGCAGTGTTTGACCGAACACAGTTATCTGTAATGTTCTGCCAACATTTCAATAGCATCAATCAGCCACTTGACAGACAACATCAGTCCCTCATGAACGGGTGCTGCTTTTAGCAAGTGAATGAGTAGGTTTGGTAATTTTAGTAAAAAATCTACAAACTAATCTTCGATAATTACCATCAGTTAATAGATTAAATTTTGCACTGAAAAGACCACAAAAATGGCAGAATTCAACTACTGCTGACTGTTATCTTTTATGAACCAAAACAAGATCAGAAAATTGACAACGATTCCATTCATGCATGCATAGTGGAATTTTTAGTCTGATCAAGGCTAACAAAGTAAAAACTGCAAACCTTATAAATACAGTACAAGCAGTATTGAACAACAAATCTGGTGGACATGTCCTGTGCAAAATGAGCAGAATGGTGACAATAATGATGTTAAGTCTAAACTGTTGTTCAAATTTCAATCGATCAAACAAATTAATCAAACCTTTTTAACAATTAATCAATTATCACAAATCAAAGTCTTATTTCACATAAATGAAATTTCATTGTGGCAGTAATGCAGTATATGTCTTGTATCTTCAACTGTTAACAACTTCACTAACAATATGCAGTGACTCAGTAGCAACAAACCACAACATGTCTTGATATTTGAAGGCCCGATATGCTAGAAAAACATTATGAAAAGGTGTTCAACAGCTCAAAGCATTTGCAACGTGGACTTAGCCGTGCAAGCTTCGATCATGAAGGACAGAATTTGAAAACAAACGTGGAGGTGTCAGAATTACTCCAGAAAAAGAGAGAACTCATGTACAATGTACATACCGTATAATGGACGGAAAATAAGGTTAGAAAACATGCTATGGCGTGACTCATGTTAACGGCAGTACTGGAAGGAAGACAACTGGCCACTGAAGAATGATGGTCGGAGTATTGTCTATGATCGGCTCAAGATGTTGGCACAAAATAGAACCAAGGTTTACCCTTTTTCGTTATTCACCAATTTAAGGACTTTCTAAGCACCTTTCCAAGAGAAATACCACAAAATAACAGTAGTTACCGGTAGATATAAACCTTCAACTATTATATTCTGTTGACAGCAGTAGCTCCATTAATGTATGTACATAGAGATGATGTCAAATGAAAGCAACAAATTCCCAAAATCCTACAACTAAATTTAAGCACTGGTCAAGGACTTTTAAGAACTTTCAAGTGCCATTACCACGTTTAAAAAGTTCTTTAAAAATGCCTTGAATTTAAAAGTGTTAAATTTAAGCACTTTAAAAGAGACAAGGAATCAAGTAGAACAAGTTGAAGTCATACAAGCTGCAGGTATCGTATAACTTACGCTGATTTCAGCAACGTGAGATGCCAACTGTTTCTCGACTGTCACAACGTAAGCATCACGGTCGGCCAGCTGTCGGCGCAAATTTTCCACTTCAGTGTTCAACGCAGCGATCCGACACTCAGCACCATGGCTGGTCGCATCTCTACCGATGACATCTTCTTCGTTCATCGACTCCACATGGGCTGCATCAGCACGTTCCGCGCTAACATCACAAGCAACAGGACACAGCCTTAAAAATTTCTCTTAACAGTCTTAAAGCATGATGTAAACTGACACCATTACTTACTAATTCAAACATAAACGTCATTATCTCTGCCAAAGACAGATGAGTCTGTGTGCCTGCAAGATGTTGCTGAAAAATTTCGTCAGAATCGACTGACAAATTTTTGAGAAATATTTTTAGACGTGGGCCCTGTGGAGCATAAAGAAGGAAAGAGTCAACTAGATTTTACAGTTTAAAAACCAACTTTTAAAAGTCTAACCTGGTGCAATTCGTTAGGCTTTGAGTTTTCAGTTAAACTCGAGGTTTTTTTTTAAAAAAAGCCTACCTTAATGGACTTTTGGTCGGTTTTCATGGGTCCTAAGTCATTACAATGAGCAGTGCCAGATACAGTCCCAATTAAATAAATATCCCAAGATTTGCACATTCATGGGTTTAAAAAATCTATTTTGAAAATCTAACTGCAATAATATCTCATTATTTACGAAACAAAAAATGGATTGCGTGGTGGCTTTTGGGTGGTTATTGGTAGCTACTGCAAATGCGCCTGTGTGTCTAAAACTATAAACCCTGACCTTGGATGGTAGTCCGGTGTTCCACAATCTGGGCCCCTAAGTCGGATCCCTATCATAAAATGAAGTCTCTGAGAAGGTTTGTGCTCTCCTATGGCTTCTAGGTTATGTGTTACCTGCCTAGCAAAATAAACTGCATATCTCAAGTTGTCATGTGATACAGAGAACTGCTATCTTAGAAATAATGATAAATAATAATTAATTCGACTATCAATTCACACATATTTTCTACAAAAAGTAAAAAAACTACCTCTAAAAACACTCACAGAGGTTTCTGCCACAAGGTGAACATCCTTGTGAAAGTGAAACCAACGAACGGTAGATCTTTTCCCGTGAATCCGGTGTTTCGTTCATACGTTGTCGTCGCAAAATGAACTGATTTGACCTTCTCAAAGTCATCAAAGTTTGACGTATCGTCATCGCAAGTCACACATGGAATGAATGGCGGAGTTACTGACAAAAGCACGCAACAATTTAGTTAGCATTCAACTGACAAAATTCTCAATTCAACAACCATGAAAATAGTCTAATTTGCAGCAACATAAGCAAACCTACGACAGCATTTATATAAACACATTTTTACCCTTGTTTTGTGCAGTTTGTCATGAATAACAAACTGCACAAAACAACAATAACTAGAAAGCAATCATAGCTCGCAGGTACCTTCGCCAAGGCAATGTTATTCGCTAGGTGGCGTCACCATCTTCGGTTTTGCAACGGTCCCAGTATGCCCCCTTTAACGCAATGGTAATGAAAATTTCAAAGTGATCCAGAATCCAGGATTCCTGCTGGATCACCCCCAAAATTCAATCACTTGTAGCTTATGCCATGCCCGACGTTCCCTCAAAATTTCAGAAAGATCCGTCCATAAATTTATGAGTTATCTTTCTGACACACAGACAAACAAAAACCGGCAGAAACATAACCTCCTTGGCGGAGGTAAAAATTACGTCGAAAACTCAGATCAAAGTAAAAATCCAATAAAGACACTACAGAAATACGATCCACTTTACAGCAACACAAACTAAACAGATATTGAGATGCAGCATCTATGCACATATATATTTACTGAAAAATTCACAGAATAACCGTAAAAACGACACAATGGCAAAAATTACAACAAATACTGAGATCAAAATAACCATCTGATAAATTACTGCATCTCGGAAGTAACAACCGTGCATAAAAATGACTCGAAACACAGCATTAATTATTACTTTGTCGTAGGTTGTCGAAGTCGACATCAGCAAAGAAGGGATGAGCTCGGATCTCGTTGTAGTCCAAACGATTCTCAGATTCTGTCAGCAAGGAACGGATCAGTTGCTTAGCAGATTGTGACACGTGACCATCAGTGCTTGGAAACGTCAAACAATCCTGAACCATACACACATCAGACTGCCATTATGTAATGGCAAAATTCATCAGTAGGGCCCAGTTTTCCATGGTAAATTTTTTGCCAAATTATGCGGGGTTTTTGGATGCTGGCACAGTGCTCAGTTATGCTAGCAACATACATAGGAAATTATCAATCTTTTTTCTTTTCAAAAGTGCAATTTGTCAATTATTCGCATTGTGTTAATTTACGATTTGTGCCATATACGACGGTAATTATTAGCAGGGACGCAGTTCTAGGCAGTTCAGTTTGATTTTTCTCCGAATCTCTGTGATATAGTTAGTTTAATGCCGACAATCGTACTAATCATCGATCATTTCTTAATTTCTGTAAAAATCCTCGGCAATATCAAAATTCCGAGGAAAAAGGCAAATTCCGCGGCTTGGCTCAAAATTCCGTGACCCACGGAAAACTGTGGGCCCTATTCATCAGCACGTGCTCAATAATAATGGTACTAATCCACTAATAACTTGTTACAAAATTTCAGTTCCTTTCCCCAATAACGTCTATCCAGCATTTAGTGACTCTTTGTTTTCGGGTAACTTATAAATATTTGGCTACTACCTACTACTGTTTTTACAATGTGAAGTAGCCTAATATGCACTATTATATTATATCTTTATCATGAGTTCAGGCTGCAAAACTGAAAACGAACACCATTTTGGTACGGTATTCCATACACCCAACTGTTCACACAGCACTTTGTTATTGCCGATCTTAGACGATGCAATCTTAAAATTTTGCATTTCAAAATGTTGCAAGGTCCAGGAGATCTAATTCCATGCACAGACTTGGCAAAGTACTGTACAGAATGGTGCGTTTCCATTAGCCTCAAACATTGCAGCGAAGGGTGGTCAATAATCATGTTGACTGTTGAATGTTGTGTTCAAGTGTTCAACATGACTACATTTTACTGCAATGGTTGTGTTTTTTTGGCTTTCCGGAAAAGTTCGGTGATTTGTTGCGGTCTACATGTGGACCTTTCCAAAACAGTCGTAAAAAGAACGTGAAAAACTACAGCCAAATGTAGCCACGCCCACAATTCGAATTGCCTATGGCAACTAAACAAGTACTTTCTGCCCAACGAAATAATGCTCAACAAACAAAAGTGCCGGCTAACAAGCCAATAAATGCACACTACTGTACGATTATCTTTATGCACAGTAAAATGCACAAAACTAAATTAATCGGTACATAACTACATAATACCATAATCTGGTGTGAAACAGTCAAACTGAGTGATTTGTAAACAATGCGTTTGATTGGCTGGCGCAATGTGACGCAACACGATCCTCCCGCGCTGCACCAGCTTTACACACTTCTGACGCGAAATGCTTTTTGGGTCGACATGGGCCTTTCCGGAACAATTAAGGACACGAAACTTTCGTTCCGGAAACAATAAAAAAAATGACCTGGAACAGCCCAGACCTGGTCAGACCTTCAAAAAAACACAACCAATGATCAAAGCTAACCATTTCCAAAACTCTCTGACTGCCCAATCTACGTAAGCTTTTGTAATGCTTGCATGTTCCACTTTTATACACCACCCCATATATAATACATTCTCTGTTGTATACCTTGTGATTCATGATGTTAGCGTAGGTGACGACCATAGACGAAGAGTTCTCATCAGTGAATGGAGTCCTTCCATAGAGCATCTCATAAGCACAGATGCCAACAGACCACCAGTCCGAGTCCTCATTGAACTGACTCTGACCACCGTCAGGAGTCTCCTGCAGCCGCATCAGCACTTCGGGACACAGATAGTCCGGCGTGCCAACCGGCATGTTCGCCTGCTAGTCCACACCAGCAATACGTCAGTCTTCAGCAAGCAAACAGCATCACAATCGAGAAAGGAATTAACCAGGGCGCATTGAACTGTGTGATCTCATATGGCAGGTGATGCTCCGTACCTCTGCGAAGAGCTTCCTAATATTAAGAGCTATAAACCACCTTCACTTTTTTACCTTTTAGCCGATAATGAGCCGAACAGCCTGCACTTAAATGAGACAAGAGAGAATATTTAAATGCAGTGTAGATACTGAATAAGATCGATTATTACTATTTCGGTCATTGTTTAAATTGTGCCGTTTTCCAGAGTTGAACCCGGGCAAGCAAAAAACTAGCAGAACGTCTGGCTCTGAGAATGACAATAAAACAAAATAAAAAACATCAGGATAATGAGAAAAATTGGCAGCAGATTTACTGAAAAAATCAATCATTCCCTGTATTATTAAGTATGCAATGTTTTCAGGCTGACTTCACGACACTCAAGCTACAATAAAATCAACACCAAACCAGAAATGTCCAATGTCCATGGAAAAGTCTTATCAGCTGCCTTAGACAAAACAGTTAGCTTCTGTACCGATACCGCAACCACATACAATGACCATATCCAACAACAAATGGCTTAATTTACCATTATTCTGTCAGTAAAAAGCATTAAAAAAATCAGCACAGTAAACTGAGTACATGTAAAAAAATCCACAAACAGCCAACAAGCATCAGCACTGACCATAGAAGCAGACGCATTCCGGCGACATGCTGATCCAAAATCGACAAGTTTCACATGGCCCTCTCGATCGATAAGAACATTCTCTGGTTTGATATCACTGCAAAACAGTGGAACACATAAAGATATTCAAAACCCAAGGCTTCCATAAGCCCAAATTCTATTACGCCGACTTTCACCAAAACTTCCCCGCAGGAAAAGTCGCGGACTCAAACGGTGAAATCATAAAATTTCCGTGAAAATCGCTGACACAAATCATGAAAGTCACGGACACAAACCATCTCAACATGTCAAAATGTTTGCAACAAAGTCCGTGACAAGTCTACGACAAACCCGTTTGTGTCGCTCTAATGGAATTAAGCCTGTTACAATGCACAGGAAAAGTGGGCGACAAAGTTGCGGACGCAAATCACAAAAGTCAGCAACATGATTTGTGTTGCAGACTTTCATGATTTGTGTCCATGACTTTCCCCGTGGGGAAAGTTTTAGTGAAAGTCGCAAAGTCGGCATAATGGAACTTGAGCTTTATCACACACAAAATAAAACTTGGCATTAACCGAGTGTTTTGATTTACAACCATCCTTAAACTGAAGAAATGAGAATAGTGTTGAAGTTGCTGCTTTGACATTTGCGCGGAAGTAAACATTCTGCCATTGTGATAACCAACTTGACTTGAAGTAACTCTGAAAAAGTAATCCAGTTAAAACACAAATGAGTGAGCAAGTAAATAATTTACATATCACAATAAATAGATACATCACAGCAGATACCGGTGAATGTAGCCAAGACAGTGGAGTGAATGGACAGCAGCCACAATCTCAGCTAGGTAGAACCTCACCGATGCCTCATCAAGCTGACTATCATGTCTGTACACAAGATAACATAGTAACATACAATATTATGTATATATCAATTATTTATACAGTGTGCCATGTTCAGAAATATTTGGCAGGCAAAGAGAGATATAGGCGAAGTGACAGTCTGAGTGAGTTTTTAATGTTTCTAAAACTAATCATATCATCAGCACAATGACCACAAAATAACCACAGTACATAGTACAGGGTGGTCCAAAAAAACGGCACAAAGTTAATGACACCATAATTTTGCAACTGTACATCAGAGTCATGCGGTTTTCAGCAAAATGTTCCGAAAGAAATTCTTTACATGACTAAATTCAGTATTTAAATACAGCAGTTAAATATTCTTTGTTATTGCCGCTGGCAGTTGAACTATGCAAAAACACTCGACACCGCAGTCCATAAAAACGTGCCACTTTTATTTTTTTAATAGCTCCGTGAAACATTGGCCTATTTTAATAATTTTTGGCATGCGACATTAAAAAAAACTTGACGTAAATGTCTGCAGTTTTGGCCACCTCACCCTAAGGTTGTCGCTACACTACCTTGTGAAATGCAGAAGTCATATTTTGACCATTGACAACAATTAATTCATACTGGGCAGTGCATGCGTCAGCTCAGAAAATTACTGAAACCGCAAAATTATTGAAAATTTGTTGCTTCATCTTCATTTCAAAATTCTAAGCCGACAAACTAAAATGATACATCAACAGCGAGTGAGCTGCTTGAGTCATGTAGTTCCTGAGCATGCTGTTGGCAAATGGTGTCAATGTCTACCGCTTGCGTTTGTGCTGCAGGAGGACATTTTGAGCACATGCTGAAATGAAGATGATGTGATGCAATACGTGTTATTTTTTGAGTGATAATAATTGCTAATTGCATTTGTCGCTATTCAGTTTATAATTTCTGAGCCGACACATACGATACCTGGTAGGAATTCATTGTTGTCAATGGCCAAACAGCAACTTCTGCATTTCACACGGTAGTGCAGCGACAGCCTTAAGGTGAGGTGGCCAAAACTAAAGACCTTTGCGTCAAGTTTCTTCTTAATGTCACATGCCAAAAATTAGTGAAATCGGCCAATGTTTCACAGAGCTATTGAAAAAAATAATAGTGGCAAGTTTTTATGGACCAAGGTACATTGAAGGTAATTCTGTTTTTCAACAGTTCACTTGCCAGCGGTAAAACAAAGAATATTTAATTGCTGTATTTAAACAATGACTTTAGTCATGTAAAGAATTTCTTTCAGAACATTTTGTTGAAAACCGCATGACTCTGTGATGTACGGTTGCAAAATAATGGTGCCATAAACTTTGTGCCATTTTTTTGGACCACCCTGTAGATGCGTCAGAGCAGCAACCAACAATGTGTGCTTGGCAAATTCACCCGAATCATTTAAATGCATTGTGCTAAATCCTGTGGTAAAACTAGTAACTGGTGCAAGTAAGATATGATTAAACTATCAGCAATGCAATAAAATGCAAAAGACAAGTAGGCTTCACCAAAATAATACAAGTACATGCAATTTAATACATGACTTTAAAACCACTGCGGAGAAAAATAGGAGGTAATGGAATGCAGTCAATCACTAGTCTATTTATTTACGTATTGTTTGACATAGCTGATAAGCAGTCTTTGACTGCTGAAAGATCCTCATCCTGCTTTGAAAATGCACACTTTCGATCAGTCCAGACATCTTTGAAAAAGCCATTGACTAATCCAACTGTGCCTTACTTGATAAAAACTGACTGACAGTCGGGATATCACCCACAGCACAATGACATTGCATTCTCTAGAATAACAATAGCACAAAATACCACAAATTCATCTTGAACTAAATACAACTAATAAATAATAGATATCAAAATGACTAATGCAATTAAAAAATTAATCAATACAGATTTGGTAGTACTTGTTGAGCAAAGACAAAAGATCTCCGCCAGGATGGAAATCCATTGCCAAGTAAAGGTTTTCATGGTCCTGAAATGCATAATGTAGCTGAGTTATCCACTCGTTATTCGCTTTAGCCATGATGTTGCGTTCTTTGTCATAGAAAGCCACCTGAGACAAGCAACAGTTAAGTGTTTTGTTAAATGTATATCACCCCAGATATGAAAAACAAACAAACTAACTCTAAATAGATACTGAAAACCTGCAAAATACGCTCAATTTAGTAACAGTTGGAATTCTGGTGTTCCCAAAGTTGCACGCATAAGTAAAAAACCAAAAGAAAATCTTTGCAGAGATACCTGTTCATTAATGGCCAAAAAGTGAACTTTTTGCATATGATATAAGACACTATATTACACTGTGAGATTATAACATTCTGATGCTTTTCAAACATACAACTTACATTCTGCTGGGACAAAACATCAGCCTTTGGCAGTATCTTCAGTGCGTAGACATTATTCGTGCTACGTTCACGTGCCACTTGAATTTCACCGAAGTGTCCACGTCCAATGATGCCTTTCACGTCAAAATCATTGATACTCACTTGCAACTCCTTTAGTTTTGCAACAACAGTAGCATCTGCAACACAAAGCAAAATAAACTAAATGTTGCCATATTCTCTCATAAATTCAAAATGCAGTAAACAATGCCAAATTGACACCAACTTTTCCATAATGACCACTATGGGGGTTACTACACACACTATACTGGCACCAATGGCAGCTAATAACCAGCATTCTTCAATGCTGCATCAGGCGGTTCTCCTCAGTGTATGGCAGTGCATGAGACGGCAGCACAGGCAGGTGGAATGCATGCTGGGGTGTCAGTCTGCCATTTCAAAGGGCTGCCACAGCTAGAGACAGGGCTAGGATTAGAGCGATACCAAAAAAGCTACCCAATACCCAGTACCCAATACTCTTGGCTACCGATACCAATACCCAATACCAATACCGATACTCGTCGGATCATCAGTGTCCAGTCACGTGCTGTTCCGCAGTCAAGGCTGAACATGGGAAATGAAGTGCATTGTATGAAGGATTAGAGGTAATGAACATTAGGATTTGTTTGCTTTGTTTTGCACTCACCCACCATTCCAATGCCCTGCAATGCCCCTTCACTTTGTCCATTGCCTCTCAGCCTATAGATGTGATGGTGTCGTGCAGGTCTGCTATGTAAGGAATTAAACAGGTCACATTTGATTCTCACTACAGTGTGGTGTCAGATTACGTCAATGCAGCACACATCCCTCCGTAGACACACGCTCATTCTGCTACTAGTGGCAACCATGAGAGCACAATGACCAGCGACCAAGTGACGGTGTGGTGGGCATGTGTCTACTGACTGTTGTGCAAACTATATGGCTTATGACTTACAGCACTAGCATGTATATACACTAAACCTATAATGTGTTTGGAGCATTGTATACTTACTAGCAAATAGCCTTGCACTTGACTCCTACCCCAAGACCCAAGACGGGCCTGCTATAGGCCAGATTCTCACATTATGTCCATTGCCTAAGTGTGAAATTAAACCAACAACACAAGCCTATCCACAGCTCAGTGTGAATCTGGACTGTGAAGCATTATGTAAACCTGACACTGGTAATTAAACCCTGGAAGCACAACCACCCAAACACATGCCGTGGTGGCATGCCTTGCCTTCCTCCCTTCATCACCATTCCTCCACCCCAAACTCAGTGGACAGTGTTTGCTGTGCGTGGACAGACAGGTGAGACATGTGTGAGTGCACGGGTAATGTGACGATTCACACCCTTCTTTTATGTCTGCTTCACTACGTTCTATGTAGGATGTAAGTAGTGGGAGTATCACAGATTGTGCTTGAATCAATGGCTGATAACTGACTGATGTACAAGTAAGTAAATAAAACGTGAATTTATATAGCACTGATGATGACGACGACGATGATGTTGAAAATTAACCTCTAATGCACTCTAATACAACAACCCAAACTTGCAGTTTTTTTACAGTTGAATCAATTATACTTATAGGTTACCAAACGTCATTCGTCCAATCGCGGTATGATCCCTCACCATGTACCGTAGCCAGAGCACTGGAATGCCGTGTAATGAGGTACAGAAACCCTTACACAGTCGCGTGTACTTCCTGACACAGGTAACATTCGCAGTGGCCAGTGTCAGGTGAATCTGCCAGGCACGCAAGGCGCCAACAGACTACAGAGGTCGCCCGCCAGTGCCGTGACGCTGACTGCCGTCTAGACGATTACTACGTAACACCAGCACAATAGTGCTGCACTTTCCACGCCCATCAGACAGTCCATCGCCTTTAAGCTTTTCATCACCGATTAGCAAACGTGACGCAGCGCCCCCAGCTGTTCGACTGGTATCAATATTGGGTCCCACGGCCAATGAACATACCCCACCACACTCTTCCTGCCAATGTTGTTTGCTAGCAAATCAAGATAATTATCGTTGTATAGTGGCCGCCACCTGCTGTTTGATCGTGGCTTAGATAGCAGACAGTGGTGGGCGATGACCACTTGTACTCAGTGAGCGGATATCGGTATTGGATTTCACAGTCAAAAAAAATCGCCCCATACCCGATCCACCAATACTAGTATCATTCGAACCCTAGACAGGCTAGGGTCAGTGTTAAGAGTTAATTTACCATGTAATAATTTTGAACATTTGTCATCATCAAAAACAGGTTTTTGGCAGCCCCGAATTGCATGCTGGCAATTATCACACCAGCTTAGGTATAATTTAAGTGATCTAGGCACAATCACAACACTTTTGTTGCAAATACTGCTGCACTTGTAACTAAGATGCATTGCTCGCTCATGCCAGTAAATTCATGCACAACATCAACCGGACCAGACGATGTGGGCAAATGTAGAATGAAGAACAAGGGTGTTCTCACTCTTACTAACAAAAAAAATCCAGGACCCTTATGAAACATTTTTAGGACGTTTTTGTAGCCCATGAATGTTTAAATATAATGTACTGGCACCACAAATTTAAAAGTAAGGAACTACAAGTAATCTACAAGCGAAACGAGCAGAAAACAAAAGTTTCCATTTGAGCCTATAAAATGCGTGATTTTAAGAATATTTTTCCAGGACTTTAAGCTTTAATTTTCAGGACTTTCCAGGACGAAAGTGATTTTCCAAGACTTTCCACGTCCTGGAATTTTCAAAAAAATCCAGTCACAGTATTAGTACTGTTTCTTCTTCTTCAGAAATTAGTCAGTAAGTTGAATACCCCTGACTAGTAGTGTTTATGGACATGCCAAAGGTGTTGAGTGCTGAGTGCAGAAAAAAAAACAAATATGTCAAGGTGCCGAACTGAGTGCTATCGTCAGTCATAAATACAATATATCTTACATAATTCTGCAAAAAACGACTCACATTTCTTGACAAAACCCGTGGCATATTTGTTTCTTTTAAACGAGTCTTTGCTGCATTCATTATAGAGCACGAACAGAGCATCCAGAAGTTCACTGTAGCCTAAGGAGATGTCAGGTTGTTCGACACAATCACTGTCGCAAATCAGTTGGCGTAATCTCGCCTGCCGGCTGATTACTGTCTGATCAAAATCACCACGCGCATCAGCCATTATTTCGGTGAACGTAATGCATTTACAATAAACACTGCACTACAGTAAGATAATAACATGGACAACAAAATTCAAAATAACTTCGAAATAACTTCGAAAATTTTGTAAACAAAATAGGCGCCAAACATAGAGTAATGTCACTAGTTGTTAAGTATAGCATCATAGATTAAACATCGTGCTCATCGTTGTGGGCGCAGGTTCAGAATTTTTACGCGCGACAGCATGTAATGCTATAGCGCGTCTTAGCTAATGCAATCCTCGCGTGCATCATTTTCTTTTGCATTCTTTTAAGAGCTTTTTCGTTTCTTTCGGCTTGTATTAGAGACCCGGCATTTAATTGAAACCTGTTTAATATTCTACCAATAGTGACTGGCGTCGATATCGTTATTGGAAATTGTCTTCTCAAAGTTCATAAAATATTGCCCGATTTTAGGAACTGAGAGGAAAAATTTCAAATAATGATCGAGGACGCTAGTTGCCATTTGCCTTGTTATACCTCAACGCATGCGTCTATCTGGCACCGTTACGAAGATATGGCGCCTAAAAGATAATGGGGTCACGACTAACGACCTTGACCTTTTGGGGTCACGTGACGTCATCGGTCACGTGACCATTCGACTGCTGGGGGGGGGACTTCCTATGAGTGGTCCATAGTGACCATGCGTCTATCTAGCACCGTTATGGAGACTTGGCCGTTTGAAGAAGGAACACAGGTCGGTTGGTCGGTCGGTCGTCGCTCGGTCCTCAATATTACACTGATCTCATATACTCCTCTTCGCTACATTAGCAACGTAGCGCGCGAGGAGTAAAAATCTCATGGGCTGAAGTTGTAGTCTTTCTGCATACGGCTGTAAATTGCTGACAGCGATTATGAGTGCTCAAAATTTCGATTTTGCCTGTAAATTAGGGCTGCAACCAACTGAAAATTTTTTGATCACTTTATTTATTGCCCGGGATTTCCAGCTCAATTTTTTGTATTTTTGCAAGAAAATATTTCAACAAGTTAAAGTATAGTAAAGGGCATTCCCCTAAGACATCAAAGATTGTTTCTGCACAGCACAATTATTGTCCATTATATTCCTTGACACATTCAGTCGGTAAAATTTGTGTCAAATAATAAAGCCGTCGTTCATTCAGCTGTTAACTCATTCTCACAGACAGCAATATCAAGTGCCGCTAACTCTACACAAAAACTATGAACTCGATAGAAAAACAGTCAGTTTAATATTTGTCACACGATTAGACATTGTATTCTTTAAATTTAAGCAGCAAAGACTAAACACTGGATTTGATAACAATGTCAGTGGAAGAAAAAAAAGAAACAGAATGTAAACCACTTTTCGTACGAATCAAAGATCTACAAATTTAGCAAGAGTATCAGAAGTAGCCTATTTATCTAACATTTATTTATTTAGGTAATAAAATACAATGCGGTAGACGTCAGGAGTACGGGAAAGTGGCAATCTGTCCATTTGTGTATGCATCAAATGCATCAACTGTTCTACAAAAATTAGAAACAATTCAGAAAATTAAATTTAAAATTTTCTAGGCTCAAGCGACTCATCTCGAATATTTTTCGCTGTTGTTTGAATCAAAAAACATTAATTTGCAAATAAAAAACATCTAAAAAGATGTTTTTTTTCACTTTTATAAAAAAACATACATAAAAAACACTGAACTACATTTAGCACAATAACATGTTGAAAACAAATACCTACCATTTGTGAAGACTGAAAAACGGAATGCACTGAATGTTATTATGTAATGTTGATTATGGTATAGATCGAAAACAGGACTAAACGCAATTTGCCCATGAAAAATACATCATACTTATAATTTTGTACATTTATTTTTAATAAGAACAGAAAACACAACATAAAAAATAGAATTAAAAACGTTAAAAAACATTTTAAAAATTAAAAAAAACACAAAACATGAAAAACATGTTTTTTAAAACTTTTATTAAAAAACATAGAAAATGTTTTCAACATCTATGTCAAATGTGGCTATGATCGGCTCAAGCATTTCAGGGCTCAGCTTTCAGTTACCAGGATCTCAGGTCTAAATCAGTTAGCATCTCACAGTGTTGTTGCACACGGCGGGCACTGCATATGAAACTTTGGCACTTTAACATCCAGAGTGTTACCTACAATGCAGCATATGTACAAAATGGCTTTTATTCAAAAAGTAACTATCAAATCAAATCAATAAATACAAGCAACTCAGCTACTGCTTTGATAACAGGGCAACAGTTTCGGACATTCGTCTCATCATAATGCTCCTCTTGGGCATACGGCTTTGTGAGTAAATTTATACATCACGCGTGGAATTTTTAGCAAATATACACGATGGGATGGTGACAAGACATACATCCTGCAAAAGCTAAGACAAAGCATTTGCACAGCAAGCTATGCTAACGCCCTGTAAAAACCGGTGAATATTTTCACAGAGTGAATAATGCAATAACAATAGCATATCAAATTCACAAAACAGCTAGTGCCTGAGCTAGAAACTAGCCAAAGTTTGTTGTTCGTTTCACCGGCCAACTTTTCTGTGGTTAGGTCAAGTCCAGCAAAAGTGATGTAAACTTCTTAGATTGTTAAGCGCTGGTGCAATGTGTCATGTAACACAGCATGGGGCATAAAAATGTGCCACTTCACTTTTGTCCACATCTTCACCAATTATTGACCGATTTTCATAATTATTACAATGGCACACTCTGCAGACAATTTGCAATAATGTGATTATTATACATTCCACCACACGGTAAATGCGTCTCTACATTACCTTGTGAAATATATATGTAAGCAAAAACTCACGATAATAACAGAAATTTGGACAAATGGATACAAGTGATTTGAGCAAAGCTCATGTGACGTGCGATAGCAGCGGTCCTGCCACTTTGGCAATCAGTGTTGGCCTACAACAATAAGATATTAATGCATCTTAAAAAAATACTTCAATTTGAGGCCTCCGCACGAAAGACTCCTTGAATTTAAGAGATCGAAACTTAGATTCTTAAAAATGTACGTTCTATGCTAAAATGTCATACGCAGGTTGTCCAGGTCCATCTCCAGCCATTTTGGCGCAATTCACTCTTAAAATGTGTGTCGCAGCCAAAAATCGCAAAAAATTCACTAAAACTCATTACTTTGGGGGTTCAACGTCATTCAAGAACATCGACGTTGACACCAATAAAAAGCCTGTCACTATTGCTTGTTATGACAAGCAGCATAACTGTGCCTATCTGCAACCGTTTTCACGCCACACAAGATAATTGCGGTAAAATAACCATTTTTAGGAGAAAGCCATCTTTGACACCCGCCTGCGCAAGCCTCCTTAAACGTAGAGGGTCGGGACTTGGACTGCTAAAATCTACATTTAATGCTGAAAATATCATATGCAGGTTGTCTTGGTCTATCTCCAGCCATTTCGTCGCAATTCAGTGTTGAAATGTGCGCTGCATTGAAAAAGTTGCGAAAAATTCACTATAACCCCTTTTTCGGGGGTTCAAAGTCGTTCAAGGTCATCAATGTTGATGAAATTAAAAAGCCCACGACCAATGCTTGTTATGATAAGCAACATGTCCGTACCTATCTGCAACCGTTTTACATAGAAAAGCCAATAGCGGCAAAATAATGTCTTTTTAAGGAGGGTACCCATCTTTAATGCCCTTGTTCGAGGGAAACCCCTTCACCAAAAGGCACAAAATTTTGTCACGACAAACTAGCGTCCTTGGGGCAGCCAACAGTGAAGACTTTGTGATCCTAGCTTGCATCTTTTCGATACAGATCACGAGTGTGACAAACGGATGGACAGACGGACAGACAGACGCCTAGACGATGGCTAAGATGTGCGATGCACTCTGCTATCACGTGAAAAAACACTTCAGACCAACATCGCGATGAATGATCCGTATGACACTAGACTGTGTTAGATCCACACAGTTTAGTGCAATGTTAGTCTGAAATGTTTTTTTTTCAATTTTACTAAAATGTTCGTGTGCTACTAATGTAATATATGCATATTTCACTGATTTTACAAGGTAATGTAAAGACGCATTTACGGTTTGGTGGGATATTTAATAATTATGTTATTGCAAATTGTCTGCAGAGTGTAACAGTGGAAGAATTTTGAAAATCAATCAATAATCGGCAAAGATATGCACAAAAGTAAAGTGGCATGGTTTTTTGGCCCACCCTGTAGTAGCTGGATCAATGCACATGTTCATTCCCTGATCAGTATTCTAAGGAGTAAGAAGAACAATTTTGACAGAATACGTCTGCAGACAGTAAATATCTTATCAGATGGCATTACAAGACCTACACCACCACAGAAAGACATTCTTGTTCAATGAAGCTAACATACTTGCACGTGTGCATAAAAATAAAAAAAAACTCCCATGCAGAGTAGTGCATGAAAATTCAAATAAAGGAAGCATAAACGTAGACTGCAATTACTCAAATATTAAATTATCAGCAAACACACATTATAAGTGAAAGTCATACCGGTGGCCAGGTTTCTCATGGTGTAAATGCCATCCATTGAACTGCGCAGTGTGCTGAAGTGAGTACAGCTGATGTAGGAGAACGAAGAACCAGGGCGGACAACTGGATACTCTCCTGCAGCATCAACCATCATCACAAGTCTCACCCAGTCTCACTTAGCACATTCATTCCGTCCCAAACAGTCTCTCTTGCTTAATGTATATACAGATGGCCGGCTGATCTGACCAGATAGGTCAGTGATCTGACCAGACACAGACAGCTTGGAGAGTAGAGGTTGTTGTGGCAGGTGGCCGACATAGCTTTTTTGTTGGCCAACCAGTGTAGCATTTCATGTCGAACGTGCGACAGACCGTGGTCAAACTTCCGTGTGTTTGTAATGACGCATGCTGCTGAGTTTGGCTGGCATAACATACTTTTAATGAAATCACTTTATAGCAATGTTTTCATTTCAAATGATCAGCATATTATTAATTAGCATTACATTCTACACACATTTATCCAATATCGTTTTTTCATGCAACTCAGCCTTTAAATGCCTAAATTTGTCTTACTGTCTAACATATTGTACTGACTAGAGGAGTTGGTAGTCCTTCTCGTGGAGACTTTCTATCGCTGTCCCCGTATTTGCTTTATCTGAATTTCTGTCTAGCCTAACTGTTTATGTATTTCAATGTCAGTGCTGAATAAATAAATAAATAGGTAGCAACATATGATACTTGCCAACGACACCAGGACCGTTGACTGTTTTGACCTTGCCGTTGTCATCAGTGATGTACCACGTGCGACTCTCCAACTGACAGGCGTAGCATGGGTGAACATCTTCAGCCATTGACAACCTGACACCATCAAGCCAGTGATATTTGACTTCCACAAATTATTTGGCTTTGACTTTGATTTAATTCAAATATCATTGCACCAGCCACCGATGAATGCTTAGCTGATACACTGGACGTATTCCTATACAAAGCACTAACTGTAAGCACAGCTATCGCTTAATTGCTAACTGTTCCTATGCTTAGCGCTGACCGATAAACTTCAGCTTCTTTTATCGTCTTATTTCAAAGACAAAAATGCAAACACTCATTACTCTACCGAATGACACAGTGAAAAAGAAATTATTTCATACCATTCTCACGTAACGCATCGGTACAACAAACAAAACATCACAACTTAAACCCAAACCTGACTTTCACCGACAACAACAGCAAATTCAGCTCAATCAGCAAACGAGCACAGTGCTTACAGTTAGCACTTTGCATAGGAATACGCCCATTTACCGGCCCCACAACTTTCAACTAAGCTGATCGATACACACTTGATGACATAATAAAAGTACTCTTAACAGGATGGTCAAAACACAGAGCAGCAGCTGAACTCAATTACCCGGAAGTATCTAATGCGACTACTAGACAAACTGACGACTGAAACAGAAACAAATGCTTACTGAGCTCCATAATAATAATATAGCCATAACTAGAAGGCACTCGTGAGACTTCATATCTCTGCCAAATAAAGTGATTTAAACATTACTGTTACTACTACTACACCTACAAATACAACAACACCTACAACTACACGATACAACAAGGAAAGGGGAAAGAAGAAAGAAGAGAAAGAAGAGCCGCTTCGCGGAGCGAGGGAAAAGTAACAGCCGGCATTGCTGCTTGTGCAATGACGTCATTGTTATTATGAGTCATCATGTACACGGAATGATGGAAACATGGACAGAACGACCAATCTCCTAATCTCCTCCAATGTTCACTACGTTCACACTTGGCAGAGATAATAATAGAGCTTCTGCTGTGGGAAAAGGCCAAACATACAACACAGCACTGATGCCGTATCACGTTGTAAAAGTCATCGGCAGAAAAAGAGCATCCATAGTGACGGCAGCTATGTTGCCAAAGGCCAAAGTTAGTGATGATATAAAGTACCAGCACATAAATATGTCAGCCCAGCACTGATTATTATTACTATTATTATTAACAAATAGATAAGCGTGGCACTTAGTCTAAAATAGACTCCAAGAACACATAACAGAATAACAATAGTCAAAATGTTTGGCAAACAGAAGGCAAGTAGACAGCTGGACAGTTGATGTATTCTGTGCTTATCCCACAGAGCTATGCAGCCTTAACACGGACTTGTGGCCTTTTGCACCGAAAACTGGCAAACTGGTTAATCCTGCCCCGAGGGAAACCCTCACACCAATTCCAACTTCCCAAGCCTTTCAGTTTTCGAGTTAGCAGCTCATACAGAACAGATCAGCGAACGAACAAGACGCGTACTGTGTCTTAATAGAGCATTTGCACACTGAAAGCTTGTGGCATATGGTATGTAAATGAACACATCTTACGTGATGCGGTAGGCAAAGGCAAACTCCGGAGCATTGACGGAACTCATCATTGGCATGAACGCAGTTGCTGCACTAACATGCACATGCTCCGTGACTGCTACGGCGTCATCGTCGTGCTCAAACCTGCACACAATATACGACTACTACTAATATTATTAATATTTTAAATCAACAAACAACTAACACAATAATGAACAAACAGCACAAGCACTGGTTGTGGTGATAATAACTAGAAGCTGACCGAGATCATAAACCTATGCTCAGACTAGTGCAGCCATCTGGCAAATGCATATCCCTTAAAATATTGCTTCTTTTGCCAAGCACCGTTTCATAAAAAAAGAAATCAGAGCTAATGCTCATGAGACATGCTAGAGCCTATAGCAGTTCCAGTTTGCAGATAATCTGGGTCTATCTCCATCAATTTTGTCGCAATTCACTCTTTTGCAGCCAAAAATCACCAAAAAATCACAAAAAAACCTATTTTTAAGGCTCAAGGTCATTCAAGGTCATCAGTGTTGACAATCCTAAGAAGCTCGTCGCCAGTGCTTGTTATGTTAAGCAGCATGTCTGTGCCTATCTGCAACCATTTTCACGTTAAACAAGCCAGCAGCAGATAAATAACCACTTATTAGAAGGTACCCCTCTTTGACACCTGTGAGCGCAGGCCTCCTTGAACCTAGAGGGTCTGGACTTAAATTGCTAAAATCTAAGGTCAATGCTGAAAATTTCATATGCAGGTTGTCTTGGTCTATCTCCAGCCATTTTGGCGCAAATCACTCTTGAAATGCGTGTCGCAGCCCGAAATCGCGGAAAATTCACTAAAACCACCTGTTTTAGGGGTTCAAGGTCATTCAAGGTCATTGATGTTGACATTCCTAAGAAGCTCGTCGCCAGTGCTTGTTACGATAAGCAGCATATCTGTGCCTATCTGCAACCATTTTCACGTCATACAAGCCAATAACGGTAGAATAACGCCTTTTTAAGGGGGGTGCCCTCTTTCTCCTCCTCATTCGTGCGAACCCCCTTCACCCAGTGGCATGAAATTTTGTCACAAAATACTAGATAATCTAAGCTATCACACGGTGAAAACCAGAAGTCTCTATCTCACCTGGGCTCTGATCGGTACCGGGTTGTGACAGACAGACAGACAGACACCAAGACAAAGTTACCATAGGTAATATGCGCTATAGTAGCCAGCTCTCACACGTAAAAAATCTACTCGTAAGTATTTAACATAAAGATTGCAGTTAAATGTAAACTGTAGAGAAAACTGGACTGTAGCGAACAAGTTTGCTCCAGTGTCAACTGCTGCACTGCCATGAAAAAATTGTATGTGCAAATTTAGAGCAATTTTCAATTTAAATTTAATTTATAACAGCGACTTACAAGAATAATGATTCATCAGTATTGTCTGGTCTGATTATCAGACCAGGTATATCTAAAGAAAGAGAGTGAGTGACAAAGTGCAATTTGAAGGTTCTAAATATCTGTGCAGACTCAGTTCAGCAATTTATGACCATGTTTCAATTGTATTTCACAGATGTACGTACCTCAGTATTTCGCCATTAACCACGGGATAGTGATTGTTGCTCAACTTCTCAGCATATGAGACAAAGTATTCCAGGAAGCTATTAGCTATGTAGCAAAAACACAGTGACAACTAACAGGATGAATGAACGAATCGGTCAATCAGCAAAAAATAACCACTTACAAGAATGACCACAGGTGTACAAAATCTGCCTAAAAGTTAAGATAAAACTTAAGAAAAAAGTACGGATTTTTAAAAACTAAATAAACTGTGCAATGCTTACAAGCATCCACAGCAACAGTACATGAATCAGTAATGTAGTCCTTGAGACCAAAGTCTTGCTCACGAGACACGTCAAGAACAAAAGTATTCTTGTTATTAGTCTTAGTCTTGAAGAACAAGAAATCTGAGCTAATGCTCATGAGATGCGCGAGAGCTTATAGCAGTTCCTGTTCGCAAGTAATCTTGGTCTATGTCTATCCATTTCGTCACAATTCACTTTTTTGCAGCCAAAAATCGCCAAAAAATCACCAAAAACCAATATTTTTAGGGTTCAAGGTCATTTAAGGTCATCAATGTTAACATTTCTAAGAAGCTCGTCGCTAATGCTTGCTTATCATAAGCAGCATGTATGTGCATATCTGCAACTATTTTCACGCTAGACAAGCCAACAACAGATAACCACTTTTTAGAATGGTACCCCTCTTTGATACCCGATTGTGCAACCCTCCTTGAACGTAGAGGGTTCGAACTTAAGACTGCTAAAATCTACATTCAATGCGAAAAATTTCATATGCAGGTTGTTTTGGTCTATCTCCAGCCATTTTGGCGCAATTCACTCTTGAAATGCATGTCGCAGCCCAAAATCGTGAAAAATTTACCAAAACCCGCTATTTTGTGGGTTCAAGGTCATTCAAGGTCATCAATGTTGACATTTCTAAAAAGCTCAACGCCAGTGCTTGCTATGATAAGCAGCATGTCTGTGCCTACCTGCAACCATTTTCACCTTAGACGAGCCTATAGCGGTAAAATAACCTCTTTTTAGGGGGGTACCCCTCTTTCGCCTTTTCGTTTGTGGGGTCCCCCTCACCTCGCAACATGAAATTTCGTCACAAAATACTAGAGACTCTAGGCTATCATATGGTAAAACCCCTAACTCTCTATCTCACCTAGGCTTGAATTGGTACTGGGTCGTGACGAACAGATGGACGGACAGACAGACAGAATTACTGTAGCTAATACGCGCTATAGCTATGCTAGCCCTCATGCATAAAAAGTACTACTGGTCATAGTCATGGCAAAAAATTCTTCAGAATTTCAAGACAATGTGCTAGCAATTACTACCAAATATTCTTACAGCTCATGAGTGAGTGAGTGAGTCGGGTTTTACATCCCGCCCGACACAGTACAGGTCGATTTGCGGATGGCTTTTCAGGCGAAATGCACGTACACATAATAATGAAACAAACGGTTTAACCTTTACACAACGTTTAACCTTTATGAGACACAAAACCTAAAAACAACCTAAACCTAAAATTGTAAGAACTGTCAATCCAAAGTGTGCATATGTAACTAACAATAATGGCAGTTGTAATAATCTTCCATCTTATCCTAGAGAGTAACTATTTACAGAGTTCAATAATGTGTGTCATTGTGGTTACCATCGACTGGCAATGAGTACATGAACTGCATACTTTGTCATATTCTTACATAAAAATTATTGATCACTGAATGACATTGGTACATATGAACGCTGCACAGAAAGAAAATCCTAGTCATGAAAAAAATCTTGGTCTTGAAAATAGCCTAGTTTACATCACTGACACCATCACATCATTTTTTTTTCTTTTCCTTAATGTGCCGACCCTCCCCCCCTTTGGTTACATTCGGGGCTGCGCATTGGGCCAAGCTGGGACAGGTGCATAACCTGTCCACCCCGAAGGTAAGGTAAGACGGGGTAAGGTAATGTGCCGACTTTAACACAATATACAGAAAATATTACTAGCACTTCTGATTTCTGCTAACCTATACATGGGGTGGCACGAGGACTAACAGAAAGTACATGGTTCGCATAAATCAAGAAATCAAACAGATGTGAAAATGAAAAGCCTCAATTGATTAACTTTTGGTTAATGACGACTCATTAAAATTCAATTAAAAATTAGCTTTTCCATACTGCTGACCAAAGTTCACCAAATTTTTTCGCCCAGAACAGGAGGGGCTGTACACCGTGTCTCAGAAAAAAACAGTCAAAATTGTTTTTGTCATAACTTTATCAAATTTTTACTAACTTTAATAATTTTTTGCAAGTTGATGGCTGAGACAACGAAATTATGTAAAGTGAACTCATTTTCCACTCACCTAATTTTTTATCAATGCACTACCAGTGGGCGTTGCCCGATGTCTGTCAGGTAAACCGGCAATACAGGTGCGCTTGCTGCACCGACAGCAGCCGTTCTCTCTCGCATTTGTCATGTCTCAGGTCTGGCCTCTCTCGCAGTTGGCTAATAAATCTAACAGCACTTGTAGCTTTTGTCTTGCCACTCGGCAGCTTCATCTGCGGGACGGCACGGTCCACAGACACGGTCCTGGTCATGACCCATGCCCTGGATCTAATAAGCCGCCACTGCAGTCTTCAGCTGCTCAGTCGCCTTCAGTTGATACAAATCCCAGCACGGCAGCAGCGAGTCAGTCCAATCTTCTACCGTCAGCTGTTTGGTCGCCAGCTGATTCCACACTGGTCAAACACATACCCAAATCTGCCCGATCTTCCTCTCATCTGGCATCTTTACTGCGTAAGGTTGTTTCTAACCCAGATACTGTTCCAAACTGGATAGAACTTTTTAATTGGGGTAGCACTGTCTTGCACCCACCCAACCGCGGCGGAAGGCATCATAGTCTGTCAAAGACTATCAAACAGCGGATCTCTTTGTACGTTGCGGGTCATTCTGGCGACGATTCAGCAAATACTTCACAGTCTGCCAAGCAGCATAGACGCTCTACCACCACGCTCAGTCAGGCTATTTCAGCTAAGCTGGAAGATGGCAACGTCAGGGC
>Ga0056128_1000125_pt1 | contig 49934 bp, 48 predicted proteins | sample WorMetLIZISLAND2_FD_71113 | JGI IMG/M metagenome (GOLD analysis project Ga0056128, IMG submission 71113) | Marine gutless worms symbiont microbial communities from Max Planck institute for Marine Microbiology, Germany - Olavius geniculatus... ... | reverse complement strand
CGACCCTCCTTTAGGGACTGACAGAGGCTTCCCGCTGGTGTTCGACCATCGCACCAACGAGGCGCAGTTCATCCGCCTTCTTCGAAGAAGAAGCCGTTGACCGCTACTTTTATGCCTGGGTGAGGACTGGTGAAGGACTAGCGCCCCGCCGGTTTTCAAGCCAGAATTTCTATGTTCCCGGGGTAATTATTACGCATGCCAGTGATAAAAAGCTGCATTGAAGTATAAAATTACTGAAGATATCATTTTTAATGGTAAGAACTTTTTGAGTTAGCATTTGCTGTTTTTCAGTGTTTTGGTGTTTTTACTTGGATGACAGGAAAGACACCTGTAATGTTTCAGCAGTAATGTCATAATAATTTATTGCATAATTGATTGTTTGTTTGCTTTATTTGTGATTTTATCTACAGTATCTTTTGAAAGATTTTAGTTGCAGATTGCGGATTGTTTTTCTGCTGTTTGTATATTCCTTTACAGAGTAATTTCATCCAGACACTGCACAGTAGATCATTCCACCATGCAGTTGCGGAAATCTGGGGAATTTGTTATTTAAAAATAGTTGATACTGATTCAATTAATGTAGCAAATTACGCATGGTCTTAGATTGTGCAGAACGTTTGTGTATAATTAATTGTTGATGGTAAGCAGTTTCTGCATGAGTCAATTAATTTTCATAGTAATTAACTTTACTGTACACAGCGAAGTGAGCAAATGTTTATCATACAGTTTGATTAGAATTATTCTTAACTATTATGGAAAACTTCAAGGTATCAGAGAATTTGACAGGTGTCAGAATAGAGCCAGAAAATTGATCAGCAGTCGGGGAAGTGTGGGAAAATAATGTCAGAGAAAATTTCATAGTTGACAACATCTGTGTTTTGTAGTGTAGTATATGGTGTAGTATTAGCTTAGACGGTGCAATCGGTGCATGCATGAAATGGGTACCATCAGCATTCTGAAGAGTGCTTCTTAATCCTAATCAGTGGTCACTGTAGGCTGGCTTTGATGATTACATATTAAGTGAAGGGAAATGTATGTGAACATTCAATCAGGCATTCAATCTGTTTGTGAAGTAAGCATGTTTTCTGTGCTAAAAGGTACAAAGGTGTGAAGATCGAAAATTTCTCGACGAGTTGGCGCAACGGTCTAGGCTTCAATGCGCTCATTCATGCACATAGGCCGGACCTAATTAACTATGATGGTCTGAACCCAGCCGATCACATCGGGAACCTGAACAATGCTTTCAACGTCGCTGAGGACAAGCTGGGAATTGCTCGTCTTCTCGATGCCGAAGGTTATGGCTTGTTTTTGTGTTTCTGCTTAATGTTTAAATTGTGAGGGAAGAAGCAGAAGAAGAAGATTTTGCATGTACAGTCTGTTGGGGTGGGAGCTTATCCTCTTTTGTGACACTTTGAGCTGGTGAGGGTTAAACCCAGTTAAGCTAGCATACAGTCCATTTTGCTTGATAGCTGCCTTTGTCCACAGCCAGTGCCTTTGATCCATCACAGGCTCTAAGTACTGTTACAGAATTTGCCGTTTCTTCTCTAGCGGTGGTGCCATTACTCATTCTGCCTGTGGCTAGTTAGTTTTAAGATGAAAGAGTTTTTAGCAGAAACAGGAAAATGATGATGATTGGCCTCGAATGCCTCTTAATAAGCCAGTGAACCATGTTATCGGCATTGATGTCAGATAAATGTCATCATACTGCCTAATATTACTGGTATGAAATGATTCAAGTGATGTAAAGACTGCATCGGATGTTATGTGTGTCTAGATGTCGATGTAGCAAGACCTGATGATAAGTCTGTCATGACGTACGTCGCCTCTTACTACCACTACTTTGCCAAGATGAAGTCCGAAATGACTGGAACAAAGCGAATTGCTAAGGTGCAGTTCCTTGTCTGCATTTTGACATAGTTACTGAGTGCATTTATTGTATGATGGCTAACGCATTTCATTTTGCATTGAATGTGCAATACTATTTTGTATTCTCTGCATGGGTCCCAGGAGCTGTAGAGTGTAGAATAGGCCAGATCCATTTGCTGGCTGGTCTAGGTCTGGATCGCATACGAGGCTTCAGCGGTTTCACTGGTGGCAGGACATTTTCCAACAACAGACACTGCAAATTTGTGACTGAATTCTGACAGACAAATTTCTGCAAATTTCTGACAGTGGAGACTATGGATGCTCAAAATTTTTGTTTTGCTCCTAAAGTTCTCGAAAATAGGGGTTTTTAACGTGAATTTTTTATCTTTGGATGACAATTTTCTAACAAGGACATTTTCTGAGAGCCAGAAATTTAGGGGAGGGGCACTAGCAAGCTCTATTTAGTTTTGTATTCTTGTACTTAAGATATTGTATGCGACTGTGCGTGAATCTTTTGTTGAGTAATATTTAATTTTTGTGTGCAAACTCTGCTGACGCGCTCACTAACAGTCTGCTGTGTTTGTGTATTAGGTGATTGGCGGTCTCGTGGATCTGGAACACATGCAGGATGACTACGAGCGGCTGGTGACGAACCTCCTGGAATGGATTCACACAAAAGTCATGGAGTTGAATGATCGTAACTTCGCCAACAGTCTGACTGGCATCAAGAGAGACATGGCAAAGTTCACCGACTACAGACTGCAGGAAAAACCGCCAAAGTGAGCCATTGTAATCTGCATGATTGTACAGCAGCTTTCAGTATGAACTTCATTTTTGTGTTTTGTGTTTCTGTAAAGGTGAAACTGTCTGTTTATTGTAAAGTTTAAACTTACCATTCCATTATTGTGTTTGTGTGCATTCTGCCTGAAAAGGCCGTCCCCAAAATGACCTATATTGTGTCGGGTGGGACGTTAAACCCTACTCACTCACTCACTTTGCTAATTTTGTCCGTTGAATTATCTCAAGCAGTCTGCACTATTTTTACCTAATATTTTTACTCTGTGTGATTTTTAATTAATAACAGTAACAATGGTGCTGATAACAGTGACGATTATAATGTAAAAACGTATAGTCTTTTTCATGCCATAAGGCCGATAGGGTGACACTGATCTCCATAGATACAGAGCTAGTGCATTATTACACGGTGTGCTTGTTTGTGCCGAAAGTTTTGCTGGTACTCATTTGCTTGCACAGAAAAGGATGGCTAAGCTGAGTTTACTATGTTGCCTGTCTCTCACTGCAATGTCTGGAGTGTTACATCTGGCCATAATCTCACTCCATTTGAGCATGACAATTGAAACATGGCTTGGGTCTTTGTGCAGCACCAGTTCTCAGACAGATATAAGGTCTGGTTTTTCCATTGCCAATCAAATCAAATTTGATCTCTGATTTACTGATCTCCGATCAAATTGATGTTCTGAATTTACCGTTGATCAACTGTGTTTCGTTTTTCCATACATTTTTGATCTCCAATTACGTGATCCACGATTTGTTGATTCGCCATCAGCTGAGCCTATTTTATGCCAGTCTGATTGGCTAACAGTGACCTCGATTAGCAATGTTGTGCAGAATTACCCAGCATGCACTGCGAGTAAACGCTAGCCGGTAAACGTCGCCATGGCAACAATATTAACAATATCGTCCACTGTCTACTGTCAAAAATACGTTCTATCGTAAATCAATCCGGGAGCATCTGTCCATTTTATTTCTTCACAAAACACTATACACAGTATAAATTAACCAGTAGTGATCACTGTGCCTGGAACTTCATTTTAATGCGGGAATTGCCGATGTGACCGGCGAAGTGAAGCGACGTTTCTGATGCGAATAAGCAACGAACTGCAGATCGCCATGTTTAATCTTCAGTTATCTGACTTGATCGGCCAATATTCAGCCGTCAACTTGATGGGAGATTTGATGGACGATTAGTCGCTAATTGGCAATGGAAAAACGTTCATTGAGATGATCTCCGATCAAGTCCCAAAGTTGACTGGTGATCAATTTGATCGGCCATCAAATGTGCATGGAAAAACAGGGCCTTAATCTTACTGTTGGTCAGTCATGAAATTAGTACGTGTTGACGGTTTAGTGTATTATGTCTCCTTACACTTGTATAATAATCTGTCGTTCAAACCTGTACATATCTGGTGCATACAGGTATCGTGAGCGAGGCAACATTGAGGCGCAGTTCTTCAACATTCAAGCTCGGCTGAAGGTCGGCGGACGTCGCATGTACGTGCCACCAGAGGGCAAGCTGATTCGTGACATCGAATCCAGTTGGATTCTGCTGGAGAAAGCCGAGCATGATCGTGAGCTGGCACTGCGTGAAGAGCTTGTCAGGTTTGTCAGCCAAACACTCTTTTAGCTGTAACAGCTAACTTATAAGCTATACATAATCATCAAATTACAACCTAGTGACCGCAACATCCAGCAGTGAACATTCATTCTGAGGAAGGCAGCAGCAGTTGCTGAAATGGTGTTGATTAAATACAGCTTTAAATTTAACCTACTTTAAGCGATAGCTTTTTATGTTACTTGGTTCTGTAAACTGGTAAGCTTTAATGCTGTTTAAGTAATATCATGTTAATCGAACATGCCTACCACATTGACTGTTTGCTTTGATGGGCTTCCCATCAGCTGTAAGAATATGACGTTACTTTTTCAGTAATGCCACTGTTTTGTTATGGCCTAGTTTAAGTGTTTGCTTGTTTGCATTCTAATTACAGGCAAGAAAGGCTGGAACAACTGGCTCAGAAGTTTGAGCGAAAGGTAAGCTTGCATGCGTTAGTTTATTAGTTTGTATGCTTAAGGTTACCTTTGTTCTCATTGCATTATAGCATTTTGTGCACTCTGCATTTTGCCCCAAGTTGTGGGTATTTTCTGTGAGTGAATCTGATTGAAGGAAAATGTTAGTCTTTAAACTTTCGTTGGCCAACTGGAAATTATTACAATCACCAACGTTGTCTGGTTTTCCGAACTTTTTCACATTTTTTCAGTTGCATTAGCTTTTTTCGTAAGTCAAATGTGATTGATAAATTTTCTTCTCATTAGATGCAGTTTGCTTTCAGATGGCCATGATTGGCCTGAAGTGACTAAAGTTGTAAAAACTCGGCTGGTATAATGCAGAACCAGATGTAGTTAGTATTATTGTTGGTTGATCATTAAGCTGATTAGTGAGTTGTCTCTGCTGATGACAACTCATGTGTATATTGTGCTGTGTCAGGCGGGATTGCGTGAATCGTGGCTCAACGACATGATGACCGTTTTGTCTGCATTGTCCGAGCAGAACTTTGGTAATAACACACGGCAGGTTGAAGCTGCCCTGAAGAAGCATGAAGCAATTGCTGCCGACATTGAAGCCAGGGTACACTCACTTACTTGTTAGGCTCTGAATGTGGCACTCATACCATTGACTCATGTGTGTATGTGGCAAACTTTACATTTCTGGCCACAAGCAAGGATGCGTCAATCATTTGGGTCCTCAGCGCAACTGCTGCCAAAAACAAAAAATAGGCCATATGCAAAAACTTCAAAGCACATTCTCAACACTTCAACCTCAGATCTACTGCGAAAAGCAGAGACAATATCTATCTCATATAATAGTTACCAAAAACAACTTTTAAGAATTCACAAATTCAGACATCATTACTCTAGCCACAAAAAACATCAGAGGTGATGATCATCAAAGAACACTTTGTAACTGATATCAATCAAAAAATGGGATCAAAAGCCGACAAGAACACCTGACACTGTATTTTGGTAAAATCATAAAAATGGACAACGACAGCAAAGTTTATACTTATTCACTTTCTACGGGTTTATGGCCTTTTAAATCGAAACAAGAACGACCAATGTTTCTTTGCAGTTACATACTTTATGTGTGTATTGGTGTTTCGTTAATGCAGAAAGATCGTTTTGAGGCTCTGTCGACAATGGTTCAGGAACTCATTCAGGAGAATTATCACAACTGTGAAGGTGTTCAAAAAAGGTAAGACAGAGCTGGGTGTGTTTTTTTGCATGCTAATTTATGCAGTTCTGGTTTAGTTGGCAGTAATTTCTCACAGTTGTTTTTGAATTTCTGTGCAAGTCTATGAGTTCATCACACACTTGGTTGTATATAATTTATTTAGTCAGAACACAACTGAGTATGCTTACCAAATTTGCAATTGTTCATCAGCCTTCATTTCTGTAGAATGACTGTTTACTGCCAGATGTCATTGCGATGATTTGCAGACTGGTCAGTTAAAGGTTGTAATTTGATGAATATATATAGCTTATTAGATTAGGAGATAATTGACCCTGGTGTGTGACACGTCAGGGAGCAGCAAATAATGGACAAGTGGCGCCATCTGATGGAGCTTCTGGAGAAGAAGCGCAAGATACTGCATGGCTTCGATGATCTGCTAAGCATGTTCCGTGAGATTGAGAGTATAACTGTTGAGATGAAGGAAATGGAGGTACATAGGTTGTCTATTAACAGCTTCTGAGTTATGGGAGTTGAGCTGTTTTTCTCAGTAACAGATTAATAGTGCTAGTTTCTAAAAGCTGTTATAGGTTCTTAACTAATCTGTTATGTGCATCAGTGTGTTTGTTTTTATGTTATTTTAGTGTATTGTTTTACTCTCTTGTTTTATATTGTTTATTCTTTTACATTATGTTGTCTCCAATGTTTAGCATTCAACAGAAATGTTAGATCATGTGTTATGCTGCATGATATATTAGAGGGCATGATATTAGAGGAATAGATTAGGGGAAAGATTATGGATTCAAGTAGTAGATGACTTGATAAAAAAATAATAATTAGGCCTTACACTGATATGAAGATAGATGGGTGAACATTAAGAAGACACTATCATAGAGCTGCTCAGTGAGCTCAGATTGCTGAAAGGAGAAGTAGAAGAAGAAAAAAAATTATTTATGAATTGTAGTCTGTATATTATTTGTGTATATTTATTAAAGTAATATTTGAAGTTTGATGTGTGAATGACAGCCGATGCTGCGGTCGGATGACACGGGGAAACACGTACTGGGAGTACAGGATCTGCTTCAGAAGCATCTGTTGATGGAGTCCCAACTCAGTGCTCTTAGCACCCGCATCCGTAACCTCAACAAGCGTGCTCAGCCATTCATGAAATCACTGCAGCCCGAGACACAGCAGTTGCAGAAACGACTCGAGCCACTCAACAGAGATTACGAACAGTCAGTACTGACTAGAGTCTATACAGTAAATCAGGTTGTGCTATGCCCAAACGTTTTGACGGCCCATTTAGTTTTATCTCAGCCAACCATTTGCTTCTTGAAATTGAGCTGCAGCTTTTTTCTAGGTGACCCTGCCACCCAGCCAGAAGGGAATATTTTGCAGTTAAGCAGATAAGTTGTAACATCAATGGACATTGTAAAATGGTTGGGGGGCAGAATTTATAATCAAGCAGCAGTGCATTTTTGCTTGAACTGAAAAGCAGTGTCACATTTGTCATTACTTCCATGCTGTTTGGTTGCATGATAGAAACCAAATAGTACTCTGCTTATGAAATGGCAATGAATAGCTCTGCGTTCCAGCAGTCACATGAAGGTCTGACCTAATTTTGTTTAGTACATAAATGTTGACGAAACTGAACTTGCTAGTTTCTCGTGGTGGTCACTCAGTTTATTCTTTGATGGCTGTGACACTGACTCTAGAGATTGAATCTGAATCACAGGCTCTGCCACACTGAGGGCAAGCAGGTCCGGCTTGAGTTGCTTGAGCAGCGGTTTGTCTGCGGTCACGGCGGTCACTGGCTGCTCGCTCAGAGGCTGCTGTGAAACTCTCCAGACCCTTGGCAAATATAGACCTCCACAAATTTGTGTGAGGCAAAACTGAGCACAAGTTAAAAAATTGAATTGTGTGTTGCTGGTATGCAGTATCCACAACCTGTCACAGATGCGGAGGTCGGCGCTGGAGAGGTCGTTGAAATTTTACCAGTTCTTGCAGGACAGTGAGGAGGAGGAGGCGTGGCTTGTGGAGAGGATCAGCTTGGCAAAGTCACAGGATGTCGGCAAGGATCTTGTCATGTGCCTGATGCTCATCAAACGACACGAGGTAATGCCACTGGCCACTAGCCGCTGGTCTTTGAGTAAGTAAGTAAGTAAGTAAGTAGACTAGCTTAGAAGGCACAGATAGATTAACTTTTAGCCACAATACACCATGATCTCAACACTGGAACAGAAATGTCTATAAGCCACTTGAGCTGTTCAAAGTTAATTTCAGGAAAAGGAGTACTTTTTGGTTGCATTCAGCAGCACTGTTCAGAGAAACACAGTAGGGTCACTTGTTGGATAAAATCTTCAAAAACCTGAAAAAGTTGTGAATGGGAAAATCACAAGAGAAGGTTCGGTTGATTTGATTGGTCATTGGATGGTCGCGATCTTTTAATTAGCTGATTGCGAGGTTGCACTTTGCAGTGCTCTTCAGAGAAACACAGTTGGGTCACTTACGTCGAATCTGGAAAAACCTCAAAAAGTTATGAATAGGAAAAATTATGATCAAGGGAAATTGGCTGTTAGTCATTATTTTTCGAGGTCCTTTTTCTTGAAACTGTGCCGGGTCTGCTAAGCAATGTTCTTACAGGTCAGGGTTAACTGGAAAAAGTCAGGGAATTTGTGTGGTCAGGGGAAAATATTATTTTTGAAAAGTCAGGGAAAATGATCTTGGGTCATGCAGACTGCCGATATCTGTGATTTTTAGCGTCTCCAAATATTAAAAAGCATGTGCAGGCAAATTTGTGGCTTCCATTGAACATCCAAAAGCTAGAAGTGTTTCAGCTTCAGGAGGGGTTTGCCCCCTTGACCCGCCAACCAAGGCTTCTGCCGTTTGCATGTTGCTCCATTAATACTGTTTCATTAGTTATGATGTAGTGTACCATTTCTGACATTTGTGCGATAGGGTTATTGTTTTGATAAGGTCAGAGAAATTGTTGTTCTAAGACTGGAAAAGTCGTGGAATTTTTCTAGAGAAGACCTGTAAGAACCCTTGCTAAGAGATTTGTTATTTGTGTGATTGTGCCCACAAGGCTGATGTCAAAATATTTGGCGTAATGGAACTGTATGTATCGAGCATGTAATTGTGTGATATCTGTTATAGTATTTGTGATTGTTATGACTGTCACAGAAAGAAGTTTACTGCCAATAAGTGTTAGGACTGAAACACATTTACTGATAACAAGAGAAAATATGTTTGAACATGATGTACTGTGCTCTTTGTACCATTCAGTGCACAAATGAAGTGTACAGCAGTTTACCAAGTCGGTTTGAGGTATTTTATAATGCTATGATGTCAGATGAGTTAGAATATGGCTCTGATTTGATCGTGTCATGCGCCACGTTATAGAGCTGTGTTCAAATTGATTTGATTGATGATTGTAACCGTCCAATCAGCTGATTGATCCATTCATTGAATGTAAAGTGTAGTTTAATGCTATGATATATGCTGTTAGTGCTGGCTCTATTCTAGACATTCTGAGTGACTGATATTTCTTCATGGTACCGAAATGCAACCTTGTAGTTCTTAGCCAACCGTACTAAACTAATGATCGAGCTATTAGCATGGTTGTCCTTCGTTCGTCTGTCCATCCGTAACAGATGTACCCTGGCTAACATAGGCAGGTCGTAGGAGAAAACTTTATCAAATAATTAGCCGTGCGTGTTAAACTCGGGCGTGCAAAATTTCAGCGATCTACTCCAAGAGGAACATCTTCAAATTTGAGGTTGAATGCAGGGGGTAGGAAAATGTGTGTTTTTCAACGATAACTAACCATATCTCCGAAATGGTGACAGATCGGGCCAGTCACTAATAGGAAGTGGCATACGCCCTGTCAGATTAGATGGAAATCATTGACTTTGGATGACTTTGATGGCCGTTACATGCTATTGTGGCTAAACTGTGCGAGATAAGCCTCAGCTGCTCTGATCGCTAATAGAAATTCACGTGTTGCCTTTCAAATTATCGTCAAATCATCGACCTTGGATGACTTTAAATGTCACTGACAACCAGTACGGTCGGCTATCCTAGAGACAGCTGGGCTTCTTGTTCTTCAATTGTGCTTCACGTAAGGCAAAATTTGTTAGATATTATTATCTCTTATCTGCTGATGAGGCAGTGGTGGTGTGTAGTGTAACACAGACTGTGCCTCATTCTGTTATCTGTCTGGCGTTTATGTCTAGACTTTCAATGCTCAGAGACTGTTGATGTGTTAGAGCTAGCATTCGGCAACTCAGAATGGTTTCTTCTGACCTATAACCATTTTGGAAACTGGGATAATCTACCATGTCTAGAGACAGTATGCCAAGAGTGCAAGATGTACTTATATTTTTTGCATTGCAGCAGCACTTTTAAATATTAATTTGCTATTTTACTTGATGCGGTTTTGATGCTCATCTTATGCAGGCATTTGTGTGGGTAAGTGGTGTGAGCCGATATGTAGAAATGGTCACCTTCACTTATATGTATTTGAGTGTATATATTAATGGCAGAAATGCGCTCAGAGTTGTGCAGCACAACTTGTGCTATATGTACTGTAGATTATCACCATCTGCTTTAGCTGCTGCATGTGCTGGCAGCATCACTTGTCTCTAGAAGTTTATTTATGCAGCATAGAATGTAGATTATTCTTAATTCCATGATTTTTAATGGTGTTGTCGGTGTTTTAAGTACGTTTTTTGCTTTATGCCAGTTTGTAAGCTTTTTATTAGACCCTGTAGATCTGATGTGACTCTAATGGAGTGATTCAGAATAAGTTAACTTTAAGAAAGCTTACAGAATACTGTATTCTTTTTGCAGTGTTGCTTCAATTGTAGCAGGATATATTCTATCCTGGTGCTTTGGCATTGTGGTATTGACATATAAACAGAATTATTCTAACCTGAGTAAGTCTGGAAAAGGAGGCCAGTAAAGGAGAAAAGCCGAAAATGTTGGCTTTACATATAAAACGTAGGTGTATTTGTCTAAGCTGGAAATTCAAGGTTGTCTTTGAATCAACCATTTGCGGAGTTTATTAGAGTGCTTGCTTGTGCTTATTTTCTGGGTGTATGTAGCATAGCCCTTTGTTGCCTTGTAGAGTATTGCTTTTTTACGTGTGGTTGTGTAGCTAGTATGCTTTTTTCTAATATTGATTATTGTAATTGTAGCTTGCTCTTATTATTTCAGTCCTTTGATACTTTTGATGGGGTTGCAGTCCAGAGGTTTTTTGGAATATTGGTTCAGCCTTGTATGAGTATAAAATAGTGAGCTGGTTAAACAGAAGCTTGGATAGAAGTGTCTTATGCTACACATTATTGTCCTCATTCATATCATATTGGCCCTGTTTCGGCTAGTGGTTATAATTTTCATATGCAAACAGTGTCCTGCGTTATTATTAGTCAGCCATTTTATAGTGTGCCGTTCTACTATTGGCTGAAAGTGTTGAATAGCTTATCTAATGAATTTAGTGGTATATGTTCTTTGCACTTTCTTATTCGTTTATGTGCTGGATGGGTGTAGGCGCTGGAGCAGGAGGTGAAGGCGAGGCAGCCTCGATGTGAGCAGCTGTATGACGTTGGTGAAGAGCTGATTGCAAGCAAGCATCAAGCCAGTGCTGAGATCAGGTCTCACATCACCAGTCTCAAGGACAAATGGCAGCGGCTTCTGGATCTCGTTGCCAAGCGCCGTGCTAGGCTTGACGACGCTCACGAGTCGCATCAGGTCTGTACACACACTCGCACTGCATTTTATATTGACAGACTGTTAAGAAAATACTCACTCGCTTTCCTCTGATGGTATTAAACCATTTGGTATTAAACCATTTATGGCACTGAATCATCATTGTCATCATTGTGACCATACCTCAGGCTGGAGTGTGACCATTTCCGCGAGCTGCCTCCTCCATTTTTGGTCATGAGCGAATCGCCACGCTGAGTTAAGTTCATGGAGCTGCTGGAGGTCAGCTTCCAGGGTCTGTAGCCATGTGTGACATGGATGTTTTGGGTAGTGCCTCCAGTCTTTGGTGAGCCCATAGATCGACGCATTGAATTGTCTGACTTTGCTGCAGTGATTAAAGGTTCGTGGACACCAAAATTATCATATACATTTTATCCATTTTTCCTGAAAGTGCAGAATTTTCTGATAACTTTGACAGTAATATCGGCACCCAGCATTTTGTCAACACGGAAAAATTTACCTTTGAAGTCGACGATCTACGAAAACGACGTAGAAAATGCGCCGCCATGATGGCCCACGGTGACGTCGTAAGTTTAGCCTATAGACGTCATGAATATTAATGGCCTAGCCTAGAATGATGACGTCGTTGGCTAGGCCATTAATATTCATGATCTATATGGGCTATGGTTATGACGTTACCACGGGCACTAATAGATTAGAATATTTCGCATAACGTAACATAATGCCGCATTTCGTTTTAAATCACACATTAATTTCATATATTTATGAAGCTCAAATCTACAGAAATTGCGCGAATGAGTTTGACCGTGGCCATGGACCTTTAAGGCTAGTCGTTTTCAAAACTGTCTTGATGTACATAAACATGTATGCTGCTTTATAGCTGCACTCTTATGTTCTACCCTGTCCCTGTACATACATCGGTTAACTGTGAATTATTGCTCAGTGCTGTACTAGCCTATAGCCTCAGCATACTAGACTGTGGACTGTGGCTAAAGTGCCGTACAAATCTTAATAGCTCCACTGTCGTTTGAGCTGTCTTTACAGATTATTTGATTTGAAAAGATACTTGCTTACTGGAACTTATTTTTTGGCATTGGCTGACTTTCGACAAAATGATTTCCCACTGATCATCACTCACAGCAATTGATGTGTAATTCGTTTTAGTATTATACTGATGCCAATGAAGCGGAGTCTTGGATTCGGGAGAAGATGCCACTCATCTGCAGCAAGGACTTCGGCAAGGATGAACCCACAGCAAAGGTGGAAACTACTTTGAAAGTTGTCAAATCTTTTAAAGCTGTTATGTCGTCAGTATGAGCAAGTTCGTAGGCTGCTGATGCTATTTTGACCTTTGTAAATGCAATCGATGATTACTAGATATGACGCTTCTGTATAGAAGCATTATTAGCATTATTAGCTATCTTTTTTTTAATGGTTTGATGCTGCCACATTTTCCGGTCTCAAGATGTCATTTATGGCTGACTAACTGTTTGGTGTTGATGACAGAATCTGCTGCAGCGTCACAATCACTTGGAGGAAGAGATAAAAGCGTTTGAGGCTGATATCAAACGTCTGGATGAACATGCAGCTCTGTTGACCAGTGCTGCTGCTTCTGTGCCGAATGGTAATGCAGTAAGTATTAGTGGTTAGTTTGTCATTTACTTTTTGGAATGCATAGCTTACATGCTGGCGTGTGTGTTAAATATGTAGTTTAGTCGAGTGCCAGATGCAAAAGAACATCATGGGAATCTGGGGTAGTGTTCATTATTGCTTTCTTAAGAAATGTATTTTTATTTTTTATTTAAATGCATGGAACGATAAGTTGTTGTCATTCCAGGCAGTTCTTTCTTAGTTTTGGCTAAGGAAACCACGAAGTAGAAATATCATTTTAAAGGGTGCCCTTAGATAGAGAGGTCAAAACCATGTTCAAACCACTTATCTTCTTTTATTGATTACTGTTGTGTCAGCATCATTGGATGATTGATATTACACAAACAATGACTAACATTTGGGTCATTATTGGAAATTTTTTTACCGAAGTTGCTAAAATGTTATCCAAGTGCTTTTGGCTAGGAAAATATTGCTTAGGGACAGGGCCATTGCAGCAGACAATATTATGTGAAGCTGTAGAAATATAGCCTCACTAGTGAATAGCTCAATTTAGTGTATGTCATATGACATGATTTTGGCCAATCGCATGCACAATTCTGTGGTGATATATCACATATTTCATTTATTTTTGCTTTAGGTGGTATCACCTGTCTCACCGTCAGGGACATTGCTGACTCCAAATGGTAACATTGAAGCCGAGGATAATGAGGAAGAAGAATATGTAGATGTACCGTACACATATGAAGTGGAAGAAGTTGAGGAACAGGAGACTACGAAGGAAGAAATTGTCGAGAGAAAGATACCTCGGCTGAGGGCGTTGTATGCTTACAAAGGCAATGGCATGGAAATGCAGAAAGGAGAGGTATGTTGTGTATAACTTTTTTTTCTTGTGTGAATATATTTTGTATCCATATTTTTTGGATGTTATTTAGAAAGAAGTTTAAAAACCATCTTTTTACTGTTGTTTACTTAAAGCCTCACACACCCCATGACCTGCATGTCTGGATCATTAGTTACATTTTGACACTAATGGCGCTTTTTGTTGTGTTGCATTGTATTATGAATCAGTGCTTTATTCTTTGGCATAAAGATGTGTATTATAAACTCTGCCTCTATTTCACATTTACCTGCCCTGTACAAGTCTCGGGATTTGCAGAAAAGACCTGATTTGTTTCCTGTCTCGATAGCATAAAAGCATTCAAAGGCCAAGTCGCATCGATTTACGTAACTGTTATAAAGCGCTAATTGGCTTTATCAGATGCTAATTTGTCAATATTATTAATCGTCTGCTTGCTCATACATCTTAATACCCTAAAAATATGGTTCAAAGTACTCACCTTTCTCTTTTCATGGCTTCGGCCATTTTCGGAAATGCGACATTACTTACAGGAGGGCTGGCTAAATAGCTTTGTTGCCTTGAGGTCAAGTGCAGCTTAATTGTTAGCTACATTGTTCGGCTACTTATCGTTCTGCTAGCATACTGAGCATGTTCGAGGTTATTGGCAGTTAACACGCTATATAAGTTACATTTTTACTTACTTATTAAGTTGTAAATGTTGCCGAGTGTCATTTACACTGTAGCATTGTATCACTGTAGCCAAAAAACATCAAATAGACCAAATTTATCGAAGCGGTTAATTAGTGTAACATTCTTCACATATTTAGCCAATATCTGTTTTTCGTGCGACTTGGACTTTGAAGTTAAACCAAGTTTTTAGTTTCGTATTGGTATGGTTAGATTATCTATATGTGAATATTTTTGTTAGTGTTATGTACATGTGTATGTGTATGTAAGTAGTTTAATATTGTAAGTTTGCTTTTGTGTTAGTTTGTTTGCTTTTGTGTGGTTTTTTTTGGTCAGTCAGTACAAGTGCAAGTGGACGACTGTCTTGAAATGAACTTTAATGTGTCAAGTGCAATGTAAAACTCTACTCGTTCATATTAGTCGAACTCCATGTGATGAAGCATGTTACTGATGGATGTGTAGGAGCTGCAGCTGTTACAGAAGACAAACAATGACTGGTGGAGCGCTCGGCGTGCTAACGGCCTGGAAGGTTACGTTCCAGCAAACTATGTCAAGGAAATTGAACCGAAGGTCATTCAGAAGGTTGTCAAGCGGCCGATGAAAGTTCCTGTCAAGGTGAAAGTTGAGAAGACTGGAGTCCGCAAAGAGCTGCGCAAGAAAAAGACCGCTTTGAGACGTACACCTTCCGGTTTGTAGATTGTTTCTTGGTCAGGAAATGTAGTTCTTTGACCTTTGCTAATTGAAATACGTACAAGTAACCACAAACTTTTAGACAACTGAGTGAATAAACTGGTTTTTCTTGTCATTTGTTGACAAGTATATGTCTGTTTAATGTGTACTGTGTATTGATTTTGTTTTTTTTGTATTGTTAGTATTGCATTTTGGAGATTTTTGTTAGTAGATTTTATTTTTGACTTTCTGGATATTTTCTGACAGATTGCATGCAAGATATTTACAGAGAGAGTATCATATCACCATGTAGCGATAATTCTGCTTTGTCTGTGTATTTATTTAATGCAGATAACATGTATTTTTTCTTATTTCAGTTTTACAAACAGTTTGGTAAAATTTGACTTTTGCAGCACGGTCAGAAGGCAACCTGCATTTTGATCGTGTGAATGTGGATCAGAGACAGAAAAGCATAAACAACTCTTACAAAGATCTCGTTAATCTTAGCCAGGTATGCTGTTTGCTTGACTTTTGCCATCTATCTGATCGCAATTCCTCAAAGTCACCATTTCTGGTTAAGACCTGGTCAAGAATGCAGAATGCATTGTGCGTTTTAGCCATCGTCTTGGCGTCCCTCCGTCTGTTCGTCCCTCCGTCTGTCCATCACACTCGTCATCTGTATCAAAATGGTGCAAGCTAGGATCATGAAATCTTCACCGTGGGCTACCTCAAGGTCTCTAGTTTTTCGTGACAAAATTTCATGCTTCTAAGTGAGGGGGTTCCTTTCGAACAAGGGCGTCAAAGAGGGGTGCCCCCTAAAAAGACGTTATTTTGCCGGTATTGGCTCGGATAGTGTGAAAACGGTTGCAGATAGGTACAGACATGCTGCTTATCATAACAAGCACTGGTCAGGCTTTTTGGATTTATCAACATCAGTGACCTTGAACGACCTTGAACCCCCAAAAAAGGGGTTTTAGTGAATTTTTCGCAATTTTTGGATGCAGCACACATTTCAACACTGAATTGCGACAAAATGGCTGGAGATAGACCAAGACAACCTGCATATGAAATTTTCAGCATTAAACGTAGATTTTAGCAGTCCAAGTCCCGACTCCCTAGGTTCAAGGAGGCTGGCGCAGGCGGGCATCAAAGACAGCTACCCCTCTAAAAAGTGGTTATTTTACCACAATTATCCTGTGTAGCGTAAAAACAGTTGCAGATAGGCACAGACATGCTGCTTACCATAACAAGCAATAGTGACAAGCTTTCTATTGGTGTCAACCTCTATGACTTTGAATGATCTTGAACCCCCATAATAGGAGTTTTGGTGAATTTTTTGGCGATTTCTGGCTGCGTTTGTTTGGCTATGATGGGTAGAATGTGTGAAATCATGACTGATGATTGGACAGGATCGCAGAAAGAATCTGGAGGATGCGATTATCTTTTTTCGATTCACGCGAGAATGTGACAACTTTGAGTCGTGGATGAATGACAAGGTCTGTGCTTCTGAGATGGATAATTTCTTGTTTAGTGTGTACGTTTTTTACGTGCAACAGCACGTAGTGCTAAGCACGTCTTAGTCATCGTCTAGGCATCCATTTGTTTGTCTGTCTGTCCGTCTGTCTGTTCGTCACACTGCGGTATTGTGTCAAAATGATGCAAGCTAGGATCACGAGATCTTCACTGTGGGCTGCAGCAAGGACTTTAGTTTATCATGACAAAATTTTGTGCTCCTGGGTGAGGGGGTTCTTCTCGAACAAGGGCATCAAAGACGGGTACCCCCTCTAAAAAGACATTCTTTTGCCGCTGTTGCCTTTTATAGTGTGAAAACGGTTGCAGGTAAGTACAGACTTGCTGCATATCATAACAAGCACTGGTGATGGGCTTTTTAGATTTGTCCACATCGATGACCTTGAACAATCTTTCTCCCCAAAAGAGGGGTTTTTATTGAATTTTTCGCAATTTTTGGCTGCAGCGCACATTTCAACAGTGAAATGGCTGGAGATAGACCAAGACAACCTGCAAACAGTAACTGCTAGGCTGTCATGTGTCGCATGAGCTTTGCTCAAATTACTTGCTATTTTTGATGATTATAATAATGATGCATAGTTATTGCTGTTAAACTCGTGCACAAGATTCGGCTGAAGGGCTACATCTGACTCACTGCATACAAGACAGAAACGCCAAAAATCTGATGTGTGAAATTATGTGTTTTATAAATTATTTTTTTACTGTTTTACTTGCCTTCTGGACTAGTTTCAAGTGGCACATACTTCCAAATTCAAATGGGAACACACCACTGAATTTGATATTATTGATGTACAATCATTGATGATAATGGCATTTTGCATTGGTCTGGTCTTTAGTGACTTCAAGATTGTCATGCAGCCCACAGTGCAAAAAGGCGGTAAGCCACTGCTGTAAAATCACTGTGCTGCTATTGTCATCATCATCAAAGTTTAATCTGAACTGCCGACATGAGATTGAACGATGAACATTTTACATAAAATGCGAGGTCCCTTACAAAAACTAAACTGTTAGTTGCCTATCAAGAGTTAGCCAAATATAAAAACATTATTGTTCTGTTTGCACACAGGAGCAGGTGTTGCTGACTAAAGACAGTTTGTCGCAGAACATGGAAGCTATAAAACGAAAATACGAGGTATGCACATTGCTTTGGCTGATTAATAACTAGTGGCATGTCTCTGTATCTGTCTTTGGTCTTTTGCCATATGACAAGTTCTTCTGGCAGCTACTTCTGTATTCTGCATCTCTTTTTGGATCTATGTAATCTATGCTTGTGATGTTGCAGTGCATTTGGTGGCACTTTTGTCTTCTTGTTTTTTTGGTTTTTGCTCAACGTCCTGCTCTGCATTATGTCTTGTAGCAGTGACTCTGGTCTCAAGATGTGGCTTGTCTGAGTTTTAGTCAGAATTTATGATTAATATATTGTTAATCTTTTGTACTTTTTAGACATGTTTACTAGCATAGTTTTTCTGTTGACAAGTAAATGGGAATAGTGTTGGCATCGGAAGAGATTCCAGTTTATGAGACAAATCAGCGTTGACTTTGAACAGTTTGAGTGATTGCTAAAGACTTTTTCTGTACAGGCATTGAGAGCGTGGCGCACTGTGATTAACTGTGAGATTGCATCATCAACTTTACTTACTTAATTTCTCACATGCTTGTGTATTGCAGGCGCTGCTGACTGATATGGCAGCACACAGCAATGTCATCGAAGACATAAACAAGATGGCCGACGAGATGATCTCGGCCAATCATGGAAAGATGCCGGCTGTCAAGAAGAGACAAGCTGAAATTAACGACAAGTATGATTTTGCTTATGCTTTGTTGTGATACTGGTGATATGGATGAACGATAAGGATGATGATGATGATATTGATAATATTAATAATGTCTCCAAGACATTTAAAGGCCAAAAATGGTGCTGGTAATGATTGAAAATATTTTAACTTTGAAAAATTAATGATCAGTGATTAATTCTGATAAAAAATACATTTTTGCTGCACCGTCATGCCAGATAAACTACTCGGGGTCAATAGAGTTGTTGTAGAAGTGGTTACGAAATGTTTATTGTTGTGCATATGTTGCGTTCGATCACTTTGACAGGTGGCGAAGTTTGAATCGACTCAGAATGGACAAGGAGAAATCACTTGCTGGCGCTTCTAGGTTTGCATTTGTTTGTTTGTTTACTTGTTGACTTTATTTACTTTTTTGATTTTGTCTTCGTTATTTCATGATTATTGCAGTAAGCGTTCGTTGTACTAATGCGGGTGTGAAGCATACTGCTGGAAGACAGTGATGCTAAGTCAGATTTTCATGGACATTGAAGACCTATAAAACTCATTTTAGTTGTGAACGTATGTGAAATGCCTGCTGACATTGTTTACATTTTCATTCAGATTGGTTTAATTAATTAGCTTCCCCATGGCAGAGCTGCTTGATATGGAGCTATTACTTTTTTAGGCTTTAGGGTTTCCATTCATGTTTGTCATGTTTAGGGACCGCAATTTTCCATTAAACATTGAATTTTGAGCTGGGCTCTGGAATTTTCTCATTTCCGTGGAATTTCAGTGTTTTTCATGGAATTTTGCAGAGTTTGTTACTGGCCAGTGATTATTGGCTGATACCGTCAGTAACTTGGATGACACAATTACTTAACTCTGTAAAAGCGTTTGTGATAAAAATCTCTGAACAAAGTCAGTTTAAACAGTAACTAATCAACTAAGAATTCACTAAATTACATCATTTATTTATTGATTTTCTGACACTCAGAACGTTTTCTGCTTGCTGCTGAGGCATCATCTATTGTTGTTGTTGTTGTGTTCAGTATCGAGCTGTTCCAGAAGATGTGTGATGAGCTGAAGGACTGGATCATTGAGAAGACAAACGGCATCAACCTGGACGACGTTGGCAAAGATCTGGCATCAGTCAAAGTGCTTCAGCGCAAACAGCAGAACCTGGAGCAGGAGCTAAAGCCGATCGAGGAAAAGATCAACAAGATGACAATGATGGCTAATGCGTAAGTCCATCGTCTGATGTTTGTAATTATAAGCAAGTACCTAAGTAACGCCCATTTGTGTTTTCCCGTCATTGAAAGATCATCTACAAGCTTCAGCCAGCATTGGCAACGTGATTGGACCAGGGACCACTGCGTTACAGTGGCCCAGCTACGCACTAGTCATTCTCTGTTGTTGGCAGGATATCTGCGCCGTATTGGGCACCGGGACTCTGCCACCTGTCCACACTGCAATAACGCTGATGAGAAAGCAGAGCACTGGTGCTACAGTGTCCAGCTCACGACCAGGCCCGGCGGGACATCTGGCCAAGAGTAAAGTTTAACACAGATCCTCGACGCCTCTGGGACTTCTTGGAGCGGATTGGGGCGGTGACCCGCCCCCCTGACCGGGAATGAGACGACAGTCTTTCCGGCATAATGGCTGCAAATGATTCGGTTTCTTTTTTCCTCCCTCACTTTTTCGTATCAGACAAGAGTTGTTAGGCTACCACAGCAACAACAACTAGAGTGTTAGAGCAGCTAGCAACAGGGACTGTGCAAACTAGGGGTGGGATAGAGGATAGAGAACAGATGGGTTTTCAGATTGGACCGGAAGACAGCCACAGAAGGTGAAGAGGTGACGTTTTCTGGCAACTGTTCTGCAAAGAGTGGTGACTGGAAAAGCTCAGTCACATGCTGTATACAATCAACAATGGCTCACAATCAGTGATAAAAGCGTCGTCGTTTCATGAATACGAACAGTGAAATTAACTGCTGGTTTTTAGGGTTTTACTTTCGTTGCAGATTTGTGGGAGACTTTGTCATTGTTAGCATTTACTTGTATTTTGTCTTTGGATATGCTTCAGATCGTTGTAAAGCTGCTGTCATTTTGTTGTGTTGTTGTTCACCAGGGTACGCCAGTCATATCCTGACGAAGCTCGTGATATTAACGACAGAGAACAGGAGATCATGAAAATGTGGAAACATCTGACTGTAAGTGCATTCTGTTGATTTGTGTTTCTATGCTAGATTGCCACATTGCATGACTGTTATTAAAATAAATGCATTTTGCTTTTGTGAGACACAGATTCACTACATCCTGTGCACATGCAGCAACAGAATAACCGTTTCACCATTTTAATGGCCAGCTTTTTAGATAATCCTGCAATAGGTTGTTCCTACTTGACTCACTCTATTTTTTTCCTTACATGTTACTCTGATTAGCCTTAAAATGTACTTTGTGTACATGTGTCAGTCATGCTGCAGGGATGGTATTTTACCAGCATTTGCCAGCATTTGTTTGTTATGCTTCACTGTAGTCACTAGATGGATGTATTTAACATATTTTTCGTGCGTATTTTTTACGACCAGGACAAGGCCGATGCACACAAGAAGCTGTTGGACGATGCTGAGGAACATTTCCTATTCAAAGAGGAAGCAAGAGATTTGGTAAAATCATTTATTTTCTGATACATTTTTACATTTCTGTGTCGGGAGCTAATTCTAATGTCTTGCGTTTTTTTCGTATGTTTATAAATTGCCACTTTTTGTCAAACTTCTGTTTTTGTGCATTTTATGAAGACAATTTGCTTGGACATTAGTTGGTTGTGCAATGTAATCTAGTTTTCTTATTATTAATGTTTTTTTCTAAACTTATTTAAATTCATTTTTCTCAGGTAAATTTGGCTATTACAATAATCTATTGACATTGCTTTTGTAAGTTTTTTCTAGATTATTTGGTTGAAAATTTTGTTGTGCTTTTGGCTTTGATTGCCTTTATTGCTGCATATTTTGTCGCTGTTTAATTTTTTTTGTGGTTTGTTTAGTTTCACAACTACAATTATCTGATTATATTGTGTAATGCTGCATATTTATCACAGTGTTCGATGGATTATGAATGCTACGCTACATTAGCTAACATATTTTAGTACTCGCCAATAAGTAATTGCTAAGTTTATAGCTTTTTAGTCTATTCATTGATGTCTCTAATAATCATACTTTGCTGCCATAGCACATTGAACAAGTTATTTTAATTGGTTGTTTATGTGTCTATTGGCCAACAGAAAGGCTATCCAGCACGTAAACAGGTTATCTCTATCGGTTCCATACGGGTCACTTTTGGTTGACCTATCATAACCTGACTAGCTGTTAAATTATTGGCTAGTTGAGCACTAATTAAACTAATACTTTATACTCCTTTTTTGGTCAATCCAATTACTTGTAGGCTGCATCAGTGAAAGCCATGAGCAATGCTGGTTTTTATTCTGTCATTTTTGATGTATTCTGTCTGTCCATTACGACCTGACCATCATCAATAGTGGAATAGTTACCGTTGACAGCTTTTAGGAACTCAGCATTGCTGACCCTGTACATTGTGCACAACTTTCCCTGCTCAAAAAAACTTTTTTAGTAATGCTGCTTAGTGCCAATTGACTTTGGCGCTTGTTTTGTTTTATATGAGGTAGCTTGTGTTTGGTCTCCACTGACCAAACAGTTGCATTTTGTAACTGTCTCATTAAATCGAACCATCTTCTATGAAGGCTCTTCCGAGTTATCTTAGACGTAGCACTCACTCTGTCTACTAAGTAGATGTCATCTCAAACATTGATAGACTACTTTTCGTTCTGCTAGCATACTGAGCATGTTCAATTATATTTGCAGTTAACATGCTATATAAGTTACATTTTTACTTACCTATTAAGCTGTACATGTTACCAAATATCAGCTACGTTCTACACTGTAGCACATTAGGTTGCAAATTAGCTGTGTTTCACTGATATCTGCAGTCTGAATTCCTGGCGTCTACTGTTGTTCAGTTAAGTTCAGTGCAAGTTGTACAGTTGTCAGGTTGTCTCGTTGGCCAGGGTATGATGATGACAGGTGCTAGTAAACTGTCGGCCGGTGATGCTGATATTTTACGGTTCAAACAAGGAGCCAATGCGGCTGATAGAGACGAGAGCCAGACCAGGCCTGTGAGTGCCGATTGGATGTGCAGCATAGCATTTACGGCCATGCACAGTGCACCATATTTAACAGTGTTTTGTTGGTGACTTGTTACTATGCTAACTGCCATTGTTTGTCAGTTCTAGATAACTTTAGTTAGTTATTAAATGCATCTTTACAGCATTTAGTTAAGCTCGAGTTTTAGTTGCGCAGAATGTTTGAGTATTTGTGTTGCAACAGATTTTACCGTAGCATGGTCGTCGGTTGATCTATTCGTATCTGTCTTTGTGATGTCATTGCACTCTGCTTAACAAGATGCCATTTGTCAGGCGGATTGTGAATAGTGTTTCCAACCCCCATACCACTTTACCTTAGGGTGGACAGTGGCCTAATAATACAGTGTTAGATGGCTGCTTCATGTACCTCAAGCTGAGTCTGTAAACTTTTAGGCTTCAATCCACCATCAGTAAGGAATATATAAAGAATTGAAATGCATTGAAAAATGCATTACAGCCCTGTTGGTGACTTCATCACCAACAGGGCTGTAACTGACAGTACGAATCTGCCAAGCATATTCAGTACCATAGCCGCTCGCCGTCACTCCTTTTTCGGCCACCATTTGCCCGCCAACACACCAGCACATAAGGCCCTGAAGCTTGCAGTGGATTCCAGGTCCGGAGACATACCACACCACGACTGGAATCGCCCTGCTGGTACTGGTAGACCACGGACTACGTGGATGAGTCAGATTGTACAGGACACTGGACTCACTGCTGCCGACGCATGGGCTCTTGCCGACGACCAGTCAACATGGAGGCCGCTACGACCCACAGTTGGATACGCGCAGCAGTGAGTGAGTGAGTGATTGAAAAATTGTGGCCAGACTGACAGGATGTTGTGCCTTGTGCCAAATTATTTTGACTTTGAATTTTTTGACTACTAATATTATTCAGAATAACTGTATGATTTGCATAACCCATCTGCCAGTGCTAAAACGTTTAAGAATTTTTGTGTCCTGTTGATACGATGACAGTCTGTTAGTAGACTATTTGCAAGCTAAATAGTACAAGTATCATCGATATGACATTTGCAACTGCATACATATTCATTAGCAATAGCCAATGCTGTGTGTGGTATTTGTCAGATATTGACCTATAGCTAGTTTTGACAAATAATTCCATGTAAATGCAGTTATGTATATTTGTAGAAGGATGGAGTCTTTTTATGAACAAAATGTTAAGAGGATAACTGTAATGTACCATCATTACTTGGTTATGCTGTATTTCATTTTAACTTTTTTATAGGGTGTATTTTACCTTATATGGTGTATTTGTTCTATCTTAACTCAGTGGTTGTTAAAATTATTTGGTGTTTTTTCTGCTGCTAAGTTTCCACGCTGAATATCTTTCTGAAGAAAAAAAGAACTTACAAAAAGGGCTTTTAAAGCTTTTTACAGTGTGTCAGCAAGGTCTTTGCAACACACATTTGGTTTAGTTCATAGTTTAAGAATCACTGAGTTAGATAATGAAATATTTATATTATGTTGTGCATGTCAGGCACTGCTATTAAATTACTATATGGTGACATTGTTAACATTGATGACTGTCTGGAGGATAACAGGGAAGATTATTAGAACTACCATTATGTTAATTAATATGCATGCATATAATGGAGTTCTTACAATTTTCGGTTAAGCTCATTTTTGTGTTTTGTGTTTCTTTAAAGGTTAAACTTTCTGTTTATTGTGAAGTTTAAACTTACCGTTCCATTATTGTGTTTGTGTGCATTCTGTTTGAAAAAGGCCGTCCTCAAAATAACCTATACTGTGTTGGGTGGGACGTAAAATCCTACTCACTCACTCATTGTTAGTGGCTGATGCATCTTATGCTGCACTTCTGTTTACTTCGAGAAGCGGGGGCCAAATTTTCAAAACTTTCCTAAGACATTTTCCAAAGATCGTCCTATGTCAGACGATTTAGGAATTTCAAAGAAGTGTTCTTTTCCAAATTTTTAACAGCTTTCTTTGCATTTTCAAAGAACTTCTTCTTTTCTTATCTTCCTAAACTAGTTCAACCAATCAAATGCGCTTATACGCTTATACCGACCATGCGACGTAATCACCTTAGTTTCAAAACTTCTTAGGAAAACTTTTTTGGAAAACTTTATTTATCTTAGCATGTCAACGTGAAATGCAATTTACACACTGCTTCGTGACGCAGCTTTCTTCATGTATGACAAGGTTAGTGCTTTCATAAATATTGTCCTAAATTCTTCCAAAGAAGTATTTTAAGAAGTTTTGAAAATTGTGCAACCTTTCTCAAAATCTTCTTTGGAAGATCTCAAATTCTTCCAAAGACATTTTCCAAAGAAGTTTCTTTGAAAATCTGCATTCTTTCTTTGGATAAGAAGTCTTCCAAAGACCTTTCTAAGAAATTTAAAAAATTTGGCCTCCAGGTGCTGATTAATGGCCTATCTGCTACACTGTATGATCTGGGTTTTGAGAACGTTGATATGTATTTCATCACTTGTTGCTAATTTAGTTTTTTGTGGTAGATTGTTTGATTTCTTGCTGCTTTTTGCGAGTCACGCTCTTCAAAATTATGTGTAATGTGTAAGCACGATGTAAAACTTTTCTTACTCACTCATTCACTTGTATGTAGGAGAATTTTTTGATGGACATAAAGAAGAAACTGTGTGAGAAAGAGGTGCCTCGTGATCTGGCTGAGGCCGAAGATCTGCTCAAGAAACATCAGGACTTGAAGGATGACATTCTAGCTGGAAGAGAGAGGTGAGGCTATAATGGATTATCACCATTTTATTTTAGTCTTTTTTCTGTATCTTATTCTTGCTGGTCAGATTATTGCAGCTTGATTTGATTTGATTTGACTGGGACGTTCTGTGCCGATCATTCGTCGTTTATTGTGCTGTTTTTAAAGTTAATTTTGTCTACATTTTAATATTCATAATTATTGAAATTTCTGATTTATTGCCAGCTGTAGTAGTATTAATAGTTACAGTAGTAGAGTAGCAGCAATAGCAGTAGCTACAGTAACTGTAGAGTGTATATGTACTGGATATTGGTACTGTTGTAGGCTGCTTGTGTGCTTTGTATTCAGTGCGTTAGAGATTTTCTTGAGTATGCGTTATATAAATTTACACTTTACTTGCTTACTTAGGTACAAGAAGCTTGAGGCTCTGGCCGAGAAGATCCTTGCCAAGAACCCGAATGCGACTGAAGTGCTGGACAGATTGAAACAATTGAAGGCTGAACAGGTCCAGATGGAAGATTTATGGCAGAAAAAGAACAAAGAACTGAACGATGCTAAAGATCTACAGGTTGATAGCGGCTTTGTAGTAGTAGTAGTAATGGTGGTAGTGGTAGTAGTATTAGTAGTAGTAGTTGTGTTGGTAGTAGTCGTAGTTTTGTCTATAGCCGTAGTTGTAGTTGTAGTGGTAGTAGTCGTAACAGTAGCAGCAGGAGTAGTTCGTTCATTGAAACGATTTTGTGCAAACTTTCAATGGACAAAAAGAGCGGCGGCGGTTTTAGTGGCCATGTTGTCTGTAAGATAGAAAATGTGCATAAATGTAATCTAGTAACGAAGATTACTGACAGCAACAAAAGATGAGTAGATAATAGCAAATGTGTTGAATTATTTGATTTTTGTTTTGTAAAATTGCAGTCGTTCTTGCGAGATGCTGAACAGTTGGAGTCATTGACAGCAAGTCATGAAGCTTTTCTTGACTTCGATGATCTTGGAGTGAGTTTTTTTCTATATCTATGTGCATTTTTGCACTGAATGCCGTTATAGGCAGGCTTTCAGACAGTACATAGCAAATACTTATAAAACTGAAAATTGATTCAAAGACTGCAGCTGCTGTGTTATTGTTAAATCCAGTTTAGTGTCTCAAACGTCTCAGTACAGACTCTTAGAGACTTTGGTGCTTCTGCATCACAAATGACTTTTCAAATAGTTTGTATAACGTCACTGTACCGATGTAGTTAATAGATTAATATAGAAGTTGTTGACATGGTCTAATGGTTAACATGTTGTGTCCAATCAGTTTATTTACGCTACAGTGTCCCCAGCTAGTACCTTTATCGCAAACCATGTAAGTATGCAACAAACCACCAAGCTAACTCAGCCCTCCGTCCTTCTGGTATAGCTAAATCAATTACCAGCTTGCCTGGCTTAGGTTAACGCAGGTACTTTTACCTGTCTCCGGTGGCAGATGACGCAGTGTGGTCCTATATGGAAGGTGACGCTCCATAGCTTTGAGATGGGTTTCTTATGAAGCAATATACACACTCTTTAACCCCCGTAGCCTTTAACATAATGCCGGTGTCTGTGTGTATCAGAGCACCATCGATGATGTTGAGGCTCTGTGCAAGAGACATGAGGACTTTGCCAAGGCGCTTCACGGCCAGGATGAGAAGCTGAAGGCTCTCGATGAACTTGCAAACAAACTCATTGGCGACGGACATCCTGACTCCGCCTTGTACGTGGAGTACTGTTAATGATTTGCACTGCTGTAGAGATCTCAATAGGTTTACTAGGGCAGCAGCTTATGTTTGGGGCCATTATGTCATGAGCCGGAACAACTTGGAAAAAGCCAGTAAAACAGCAAATATGAGTATTAATAGTAATACTAATAATGTGATAATAATAGCGATATTTTCGTAGTGCCATTTGGTCTATTGACTTCAAGAGATGTTAGTGTCATTTCATGTCAGTTTCTGAGAAAATAGAAATATATGTTTAGCCTAGATTTAAAAGTTACGAATGAGTTGCTTTCAGTCTTTGTTTTGATGTCTTAGTGATTGACTACAGCAGTCATTGGCATGTTACTGCCCGTGCGACTACTACTGCTAAGTGCTACTTAGTAGTTACTACTGTTACTACTGCTGATTCAGTTGCTACTATTAGTATTACTACTGCTAATGTGATAAGTAAGTAGAAGTAAGTAAAATGTAAATTTATATAGCATATATTGCTAAATTAACCTCTAATGCGCTTGTCACACTATTTCTGACTGAACAGGATTGTTTTAAAGAACTGTTTGAAACTGTCAATGGCACATGCTGGATCTCTGAGTTCATCTGGCAGTGAGTTTCGGATCATCGTACCAGCGATAGGAAAAGCCCGTTGGCCGTACGTGTTGAGTTGACAGTGCTATACAATGAGCCGGTGTTGGTGTGCAGAACGTAATCGATGTCGAGATGTGACTTCAGTGACTGGGTTGATGTGCTCGGCGAGGTACCGAGGTGCTTATCTGTGCAAACAACGTTACGTCATGAGGCCGAGCTTGAAGGTGACTCTCAGGCACATCCAGCCAGTGCAGTTTGTCATGCAGGAGTATCGACAAACCGCGATCAAACTTCTTCTTGTTGCTGACTACTTGGGCAGCACCGTTGAGCACTCATTGCAGCTTATCTGTGATCGTTTTCGGAGCTCCTGCATAGATAGCATTGCAATAATCAATCTGTAATGTGATGTGTTAGAATTGATGCCCGTCGCAAGGAGCTGAGAGCGAGGTGTGACAAAGCACTGCAGAAGTGTCGGGAACGAGAGAAGCAGCTCGAGTCTGCTCAGGATCTGCATGAGTTCAAACGTGATGCTGACGAGGTTACTTACCTGCTGTTTGTACTTGATGTAGTAACAATAGTAGTAGCCACAAGGTTTTTGTTGTACTGCCATTGCAAAAGTACACCCAGTTGATCTAATGAATGCAGAATGGTACCAGATGGCCATTATCCTTTGGATCAGGCCAGTATGCGAGAGCCCAGATGTGCATTCAGGCACTAATTTGAGGCCCAGAACTCTCACTTGCAGTTATGGAGGGTTCTAGAACTGAGTTTTGATGCATTTTGGCTTATTTTAACCGCTGTAGTTAACTAATAATAATGCACCAAGTTATTTCTCCTGCCATCACGTGACTACTAGCTAATCTTATACACTGTGTCTCAAAAAAAACGTCCCCAACATTTCGATTGTAACGTGAAAAGCAGTTACCAGATTTTGATAATTTTAGGTACAAATATTCCTGACAAAACTTGCCATTAAACGACCATTCAATTTCCCACCACACCCAACGTTTGCTTCTGCACTACCTGGGGAAAACACAACCAGAGAAATATCACTTTTTTATCCAATGCGATATGATTGCTTAATTAACATACGTGAAAACATTTTGCTCACATTTCTGACACTGTGGCTGACATTTCATTCAGTTGTCCATTTTTCAACTGCCTGCAGTAAAATTGCTTGAAGTGTTGGCCCACTATGTGAACACAGGCAAGGAGACGCTTTTTCCATTTATTGACAGCAGTATCGATAATGTTCTGCTCCAGACCAATCTAGGCTGTACCAGTTGCTTTTTGACTTCACAAACATTCCTAAACTTTATCTGTTAGACACACTGCTGCATGACAGTCAAACCTTGTAATAGACCGGCGTTTGGGGCCCACAGATTAGGATAGATAAAATTTGTCAACGTTTTTTCATTCATTTTAACACTTACTATGCTTCGTCTGATTTCCCCAGGTAGTGCAGAAGCAGACGTTGGGTGAGATAGAAACCAAAACACCTATTCCGTAGCCAGTGGTGTCAAAAATATTTCTGCCAGAAATTATTAAAATTTGCTAACCTTTCTTCAAGTTACAATTGATAATGTTGGGGATGTTTTTTTTAGGTTTTCTGTTTATTTCAACACATATTTCGCTTGATCTGATTTCCCTAGGTAGTGCAGAAGCATACGTTGGGTAAGGTGGGAAGCTGAACGGTCATTTGATGGCAAGTTGTGTCAGGAATATTCGTACCAAAAATTATCAAAATCTGATAATTGGTTTTTAAGTTACAGACAAAAATGTCAGGGATGTTCTTTTTTGAGACACAGTGTATTGGCCGTAAGCAGATAGTGGCCACAGGATGATAGGCAAAACAACTAACTGGGTGGTAATACCACAACTCTTAGGCCTCACAATTCTAGTGAATATTTAATATATTGCTGAAGTGTTCCTAGACAAAACGTGATGGCTTGTGAACTGTGTCTGGTTGCTAGTTGTTGGAGTGGATCAATGAGAAATACGACCTAGCAGCGGACGAGTCGTACCGCGACCTGACCAACCTGCTGCCGAAGCTACAGAAGCACATGGCACTAGAAGCTGAGATCAGTCAGAACAAAGTGCGCCTGAATACACTGAATCATGCTGGGGAGCAGATGATCCGTGATGGACATCATGCCACTCCAGTCATTCAGGAAACACTGAGTAATGTCAATGAGCAGTGGCGGCGACTGGATGACAAGGCCAAAGACAAGGTACACTATCGCTATGTGCTTACGAACAACATTGAAGACTAATGCTGCATTTGGCAGTGCACGTAATTATGGTATATACCAATTTGCAGCTGGTAAGTATGAGTAGGATGCGTTCGGTAAATACCACTTGAAGTAGACCCAGAACAGTTTGAATGCACGTATTGATGTGCTGAATGTCACTAATATACAGATAATCGGCAGTATGGTTGAACATAAGGCATCTACCTTACTTTTGCAATGTTTCTATCCATCTTTTGCCACAAAATAATGACCAAATGGATCAGTTCATCTGCTGCAGCCGACATTGCAACAGTCAAGGTCATGAAGTCGGAATTATCGTCATGCTGTTGAAAGCGACGAGTTTCTGAGTAGTGAATACGAGTCGGAAGGTCAACCGGACCATAGCGGAATTTCTGACTCGGAAACTCGTACTTAACGATATTTACGACCACTACCAAACGCAGCATAAACTTAAGATTCACTTGTTCTCTTCCTCTTTTTCACAGTTGACTGTAAAGTGACTGCAGTGCCATAGGCAGCTGTTAACTCTAAATTGTATTGTATTGTGTTGTATTATTGCTGTGGTTTTGCTAAAAATGTCGTCAAAATTTACACTTTTCTTGACTCTGTTTTTTTGTCATGTTTAGTCTTCCAAACACTGTTGATATCTGAGTCATGACTTAGTAACAGAGGACATGATTTTCTGATGGCCAGTGACTTTGCCGTAGTTGTTCAGTAACTAGTGCAATCTGCGTAAACGATCATTTATTGCAAACTTTCGCACAAGTTTTTAATTTTAATTGTTCCATCATCAACATTATGTTGTATTGTATGCAGCACATATATTTGTTATTCATGACATAAAGATTACTTACTTACTTACTTGTTTCAGGGGAAGAAACTACGAGAGGCATCACAGCAGGAGCTGTTTTACAGAGCCTTGGAAGATGCAAATGCAAAGCTTGATGAGATGGAAAAGCTTGTGTCTTCAGATGATGTTGGCCATGACTTGCGCAGTGTTCGTGCACTGCTCAACAAACATCAGGTGTGTAGTAGTAGGAGTAGTTGTTGTAGTAATAGGTGTTGTAGTATTAATAGTAGTTGTAGTTGTAGTGGTCATAGTTATGATGTTGGTCATAGTTATAGCCTGTGCGGTTTAGGCATGCTCCATTAGAGTGCTTAAGGTAAGGATCAGTGGAGAATCGAGTTAGAAACTGGCTAACTTGTATATCCTGGAAAATGGCCGTTAAAGCAGAGGTGTAACAGTGGATGATATACTGTCAGCTGCTGGCTGATCAAAGCTGGTACTTGAAAAGCAGCATTTTATGAGTAATTCCTGGGTTCGAGTAACAGAATCAATGCTGCTGAGATTTTCCAGTATTTCCACTATGTTTTGGGTGGCACAGTGGTTAAGGTCTTACATTAGATTCACGATCAGATGTCATGAGTTTGACTTGGCTGGATTGCTATCCTGTATCAACTCTGAGCATGTTGTTAACACATATGCATTTCTGTTGCCAAGGAGTACAAATTGGTATCGTACCAGCCAAGGTTCATGAGGCTGAGCAGGTAACTGTGGGTCTGCATACATCAATTTGTGGCCTGTCCAAGTATGGGCTGGAATTTGGAAGGAGATGAGCATCCTGCTTTTGCTCTGTGTGGGGCACGGCTTACTTTGCCTTAGCATATGTGATGCATATTAAAGTTAAAGTTTGCCTTACCGCTATCAAGTGGCATTGTATTGTGTGGCATGTGATTCGGCAGATGCTGGAGTATGAAATGGCAACTAATGCGGAGAAGCTGAAGAGCATTGTAGACCAAGGCAAAGAGATGGCGGCAGCAGGGCACTTTGACTCAGCTGCCATCCTTAGAGCCGTCCAAGACTTTGACAAAAGGTTGCGTTTGATTGATTGAATGATGGCTGATTGTCTATGACTTTTTGTCTGGCTTTCGGAATTTGTTTTAATGTGGCATTCGTTAGGTTATATTTCAGTGGGATCATTCAGATTTTGAATTTGAAATGGCAAAACTTTGTAGTAGATAATTGCTATTTTTTGTTGAATGTGAAGTAGTGCTAGAAATTTTCCGGGTTTCTAAGTTAGTAGGTCAATTAAGCATCAGTGTACCATTTAGCACACTCCTGTTCGGCGTGAGTGGTTTTCTCGTAACTTTGTACTAAGTGAGTGTTTTTTGATTTAAGATTGATTCATCGACTGATTGATTTTTGTCGCAAAATTCTATTGTTTTTGTGCATATCCACACTTGTCATATTTTTTTGCATGTGTTTTTATCATGTTTTGTAACGTGTTCTTGCATTTATGCTGCATTAATCTATTTGTCGTGATGATGACGATGATGATGATGACTATTACTTGTCCTGTAAGCTGCTGCAATGCTTTTCATATGTTTTACTAAGCATTTGTTGTGCCATGCTCATTGTCGTCAGATTCAACGCCCTGCAGTCTCCAATGCAGAAGCGTCGTCAGAAGCTAGAGGACTCATTGCGCTGGCATCAGTTCAACTTTGATGCCGACGGCGAGCAGCAGTGGATCAAAGATCACCGACCAGCCGCCACGTCAACCGACTACGGCAAGAATCTTAATGACGCTCAGAATCTTCATGCTAAACAAAAGGTGTGTCGCTTTCTTTGTGTGTGAGTTGCAGCATTGAACTAACAACATGCTGGATTTGGCGTCTATTCTGGTCACTGTTGGCAAATTTTGCCAAATTGACTGTGGCATATTGTTGGTCACATTTGATCGATTTTAGCATGTCCAGTACACATGGACTGTTTATAGCCAAAATTGATGTGATGCATCAGATTCGGTGGATTCTCATTTACTTAGTCTTCGTGGACTTTTATTGTTCGAGCTGATTTGTTGGTTTGATACACTTTCAATTGCAGCATACTGAACTAACATAGTCTGGTAAATGAGTACGTAATTTTTATTTGTGCTTTCCTTTTTGTGTTGAATTGTCTCCTAATTATTTTAGCATAGGATTTTTGACACAGTTGTTCTAAGTTAAAAATTGATGCTGTCTATTGAACATGTACGCTCAGCTTAGTCATGCCATTATGCATGCTACGTAAATGTGTTTTAGCTGATTCGTACAGTGCATATGTGTATATGAATTTTGTAGAAGTTGGACATTGAGTTACAAGGCCACCAGCCTGTGGTTGAGCGAGTGCTTAACACTGGAAGTGGCCTTATTGCTGATAGGCACTTTGCATCGCCAGACATCAAACACGAGATGGATGAGTTATCTAATGACTGGGATGAGCTTTTGAACCAGTCTGCCATTCGACGTAACAATCTTGATGCTTCCCTGGCAAAACACAAGGTTGGTGAAAACAGTTCAGAATGTTTTTTATAATTGATTGCTTGTGTACTAGTTTTTAGGTCATGTGTTCTTTATAGGTCATGTGAACGTGTTTTGAGATTTGTGCTTTGATCTGTACAAGTTTATTGTTTTATGCTGTAAAATATGTATGTGTTGCAGGTTAATTTGTAGTTAGCTTGGTTTCGTACTTACGTTTGATTTAATTTGTATATTACTGCATTTTATTTCAGTTGTGTGAACTTTATCGTGGACCTAGCCTACAACTTTAAAAATACAGGGCCATTAAACACAGGCTGAAAGTAGTGGTAGCCATAGTGGTTTGTTATATTGGGACTATGAATGCTGCCATTACTACTTCTGCAATGGTTGCTGCTAATGCTATTAACTGAATGAGTTTGAAGTCTTGGATTGTGTAGATATCATTAGTATTGACTAGGTGCGAATTTGTGGTATGTCGTTGATAGTATTTGTCCCGGGCCGGTGACGTTCAGTTATGGCTGAATGAAAAGAATCAGCAGCTGGGAAAGGAAGACTACGGACGTGATGCTAAAGCAGCTGACAGACTGCTGACTAAACACAAGGTACAGTTGTTACCAGAGAACTTAACTTATAATATTAATCTTGACTTGCCTGGCCGCCAACCTCACCGTTCTGCTAGCACCAGCCGCCTGGCATTGCCTCCGGTCAAGTTGACAGCCGTCGCCAACCAATGGGGCTTTCCCGGTTGTGGGCCCATGGACCTGGAACCATTTGACAGACGTTAAATCTGATGGATCAATATCCACCTTTCGTTATTGACTCAAAACTCACCTCTTAAGCAAATCCTTTCTGACTTTTTCTCTGACATCAGTCTAATTTACCTCTCTCTAATGGGCACAGCATTGTATGTATTACTCAGACAACTTTGAAATATTTTTGATTTTGAATGAATTGACTGATTGATGGTTGATTTATTGAACTGCCACGGCCTATGAGTTCTGGTATTACTGCTTAGCACATTGTTTAGTCTACCATCATGTGACCATTAGCTATGCGGAGGCCAGTGGCTAGTTTCCATGTGTTGTTTGTGAAAGCAGCTGGAAATTGTGACTAGTTGTACATGGCTTACTGTATGAAGGTTCTGGATTCGGAGCTAAAGGCATACAGTGGCATTGTCAAGGATCTCGGCAAAGAAGCACAGGAACTGAAGGAAAGTGATCCAGAAGATGCCAAAGAGATCGCCACCACACAGGTTTGTTTCTGCTCACTTTTCTGACATTTTCACTGGCTTGATTCAGAGCTTCAGATTAATCGGTTTAATCAGATTTATCAGATGCTGCTTTTCTTTTGCTCTAGTTGGATTGAATCGTGTTTTCTACTGCTGACAAGGCTTGACATGCTGGGGCCTGATTTACAAAACGTCATAGAATTGTCGTAAAATCTTTGCAACTTTGTCGTATCTTTATCGAAAATAAACAAGTTACGATGTCGTAAGATTGTCGTAAAAATGTCATATCTGAATTGTGGAAGCCGATTTTACGACTTCGTAACTTTCTCGCAATTTTGTCATAACTCCGTAGTCGCTAAAATTAGCCAGCCAATCAACTGCCGTTACGTTGACCTCAACCACGACTGCAACTAATCGCGACGCGGTGTCACTGAGCTAGCGGTGCATGGCGCTGAACTTTGATCGTCTGCTTCCGCCATTGCCAACAGTTACCAATGTAAACAATAACAAGTGTACTGATTTCGCCGCGATTTCGCTGCCTGAAGTTACCTCAAACGAAATTTATACGTATTACGGCACTATGTGAGAATTATATACTAACGAAAAATCAAAATAATTCCTCCATGCATGCTTAATGCTGTCTTATGTCGTGCAATCTCGTACAATTTTTTTGTAAATCGTGTTCTGTCGTAAATCTGTCGTGAAGCTGCCGTATGTTGTAACATTGTCGGAAATTTATCTTACAATGTTTTGTAAATTTGGCTCCAGGTCATACTACTAATAATACTAATACTACTACCACCGCTATCACCACCACCGATTTATTGTTATTGTTATGACAGACAAGTCTTGAGGCGCAGATTGCAGAGCTGGAAGACAGATGTGGTGGTCGTCAGCTGAAGCTCGGTGGATCAAAGAAATTCCATGAGTTCATGAGAGAGGCGGATGACTTGGAACAGTGGATCGGTGAACAGATGCAGATTGCTTTGTCGGATGACTATGGACAGGACTATGAACATCTGCAGGTCAGTGTCCAGACCAGACTGTCAACATCAGCAACTGTACCATCCAGGTCGTGCCAATAAGAAACAGTTGCTCAGGAAGAAATTCATATCTTCGGGATTGTAGGGATTGTATTTTTTACCAGGTTTTCTTTTTTATACAGGAGGATTCAGGCCGTGTGTCAAATTTTATTAAAATGTTTGGTTTGATTTAAAACTCTGAAGCAAAAACACATTATATTTACAAGGAGAGTTAAATATCGTCCATAAATCATTACATCCTTTAGCTAGTGGGTTTCAAATTTACATGCATCTAGTACTCAGAATTAAATTATCTACAGAGTATCGGTTTTTGGATTGCTCATATTTTGACAGTGAAAAGAATGATGTTGTTTTGTAACTTGTTTACGGTTTGGTTGTTCCTCATATCAAGTGCTTGTTGTGCATGCAGCTGATCCAGAACAAGTTTAGTGAGTTTCAGCTTGGTATTGAGGCTGGTTCACAAAGGTTTGAACGTGTTGATAAAATGGCAACTGCTCTCGTAGAAGAAGAAAATCCGAAATCGACATTGATCCTTGAGCGTCAGGAAGATCTTCGGTACCATATATTTTGCTTGAGATATCTATGTACTGTTTTTTAGCCGACCGTACTTAAGTAACAGTCGATCTGTTGTCATGATTGTCATCCACTCATCGTCCGTTCATAACAGATGTCCTGATCGATTGCGAAAAGGTACTGACATAGGCTGTAGTGCCTTAATGACTGATAGGTCGAATGTTTTGTCAAATTGGGGGTCGAGTGAAGGGGTAGGAAAATGTGCATTTTTCAACAGAAAACTGGCTATATCTCAGAAATGTTGAGAGATACAGCCTAGGTTGCTATTGATCACTATTAGGAAGAGGCATGCGCCCTGTCAGATTAGATGGAAATCATTGACTTTGGATGACCTTGAAGGGTCATAGCGCTGTGTGGTGTGCTAATCATACAGTATTGTGGCTAAACGCTAAATTGTAGGTGGTTGGCGATGGTACCGTTTCATAGAGTGGTGGCAGCTTCTATAGGCTGTCAATAGTAACCATGTCTCCATCTGCGGTGGTTTGGCCACAGTTTTCGGTGGAAAGTTTCAAGCTATAACTGGCCATATGTCGGAAACAGTGATAGATACGGTTTAGGTTACTATTAATCACTGATAGGAAGTGGCATATGCTCTGCGAAGTTAGATGGAAATCATTGACCTTGGACGACGTCGTTACTTGCTGTTGTGGCCAAAGGGTGCAAGATAGGGTCTAGGTTGCTATTGATCATTGATAGGAAGTCACATATTGCCTTTCAAATGACATGAAAAGCATCGACCTTAGATAACCTTGAAGGTCACTGACAACCAGTACGTCAGCTGGGCTTCTTGTTATTAATCTAGTGGGGGTCTTGTAGATTTTCATCGAAGTTGTTTTTGGTCAGATGTTATGCAGAAGTCTTTCTGTTAACCCCTACCATAGCTGGATTGGTCCCAGGACAGTGGTGAGAATTGCTTCTTTTGGATAATTTCATACCTCTGTGTTTTCACTGAGATACGTCTCTCATGGTGTCTCCATGGTTTAGTGGTAAACATATTGTGTTCACTGTCCGATCAGTATAGTTGCCCTACACTGGGCCCAGTTGGTATCTTAGTAACTAGTTGGATTACTGTCTTTGGACAGGTAAACCGTCTCAGTCCATGCATGACCAACCACCCAGGTCAGCTCAGTCAGTCTTTTATCTATGCAGGGTAAATAATCAAGTACTGGGCTGCTTTGCTGGGCATGTTAATCTGTGTCGGGTGGCAGAATAACACTGTGTGATCCCATATGCCAGGTGATGCTGCATAGCTCTGAGATAGGTTTCTAATGGACAGTTACACACACATTTTGACCCTTATAATCTGTTTTATTTGCTGATGTGGTGTGACAGGAATGGCTGGCAGGCTCTGCTGGCACAGGTAGAAGCTCGTGATCAGAAGTTGTACGGTGCAGGTGAACTGCATCGGTTCAACCGCGATGTCGAGGATGCATTATCACGCATGCAAGAGAAGTACGCCAGCATCCCGGAGGAGCTCGGCCGAGACCTCAAGACCGTACAGAGCTATATCAAGAAACACGAAGGCTTTGAGAATGACCTTGTTGCATTGGAGGCACAGGTGATTAAGCTCAGACGTACTTGCATATAAGTCAATTCACATTTAAGTCTGACAATGACTTTCAGGGCTAAAATAAGTCTGAATGATTGACCTGTATACAAGTTAACCTCCCCCCAACGTTCAAGTCTTTCTCCTCCAAACTAGTAAGCTAGGCTAATTCTCTGCTACTTTTAGAATGATAATGTCTTATACTTTTTTACTTATACACTAGTGCATACAGTACTCATGATATTTATATATATACTGTTCAGTTTATAAAGACCTGTTATGGGTACTCAGTGGTTGAAGATATAATACTGGAAAAATGATTGTTTTTTGAAGCTACAAATATTTTATTTAATATATGTAAATAAATTGTGTCTGCAAAATTTTAAGAGATGTCTTCACATCTGGGCTTGGTTAGTACTTGGACAAGTGACTGTTGGCAGATGGGTAAACCAGCTACCCAAGTTAACGCAGACATCCTTTTGTGGGTAGGTTCAGTGAGTGTCACTAAACAGGTGCACCATGCACTGCACTAACCCCATGCTTGTGATCAGACAATGGTTGTGTTTGTTTTTTCGCTTTCCGGAAAGGTTTGGTGATTTGTTGTGGTCTACATGTGAACCTTTCTGGAACGGTAGTAAAAAAGAACATGAGACACTAGAGACAGATGTAGCCACACCCACAGCTCGAATTACCTGTAGCGACTAAACAAGTGCTTTCTGTGCAACAAAATAATAGTCAACAAACAAAAGTGCTGGCTAACAAGCTGATAAATGCGCACACCTGTACGATTATCTTTGCGCACAGTAAAATGCACAAAACTAAATTAATCGGTACATAACTACATATTTGTATCATAATATGGCACGAAACAGACATGTAAAGTTAGGTTGGCTGACGTCATTCACCTTCCCACGCTGCACCAGCTTTACATACTTTTGACCCGGAAGCTTTTGGATCGACACGGGCCTTTCCGGAATGATTAAAAAATGCAAAACTTAACAATAAAAAACGACTTGGAGCAGCCCAGACCTGGTCAGACCTTCAAAAAAACAAGCATTATTTGTGCTATGCAGCTGCAAGTGCTGATAGACGACTCAGCAAGGCTGCAGGAGGCATACCCTGGCGGCAATGCAGAACACATTGCTAGCCAGCAGGCAATGGTTGTTGACAACTGGGATATACTGCAACAGAAGTCTGCCCAGCGCAAGAGTGATCTACAGGCTACAATGGACCTCTACTGGTTCCTTAATGCTGTACGTAGTAGCTGTAGTTTTAGTGGTATGTACAATTTGAAATTTAATCTTTGATTTCTTGACTGTGCAAGCTGCATATTTTTGCTTTATTTCCGGTTAGACTGATGATCACATGGCCTTGCTTTGATCGGTCGTAGCAAATTTGGTGTCTGAGCTGCCTGAGTCATTGTGTCTGACCTTGTTACCATATGCAGCGCATTACACTAGCTGTTAATAAATCTAGTGGGTGATAACAACAACTGGATTGTTGCCATTTGCTTTCTAACATGGATTCGTTTTTTGCTGCTCATCTGTGGGTGCTGCCGGTGACGTTATTGCAGCAACTACTGCTAAGTACTATTACTGTGTTTATGTGTAGCAGCTGCGGAGCTTGCAGACGTGGCCGGAACATGTTAAGGCAGAGATAATTCAGGATGAAGTCGTGCTTCATTTTACTAACATACTAGAACTACTGCTACTGCTCGACTACTACAAATATTACTACTACATTGTGTCTCAGAAAAAAACAGTCAAAATTGTTTTTGTAATAACTTTGTCACATTTTTACTAAATTTGATGATTTCTGGCATGAAGTTGGCCAAGACGATGAAATTATGCAAGATGCACTCATTTTTTTACCTCACCTGGTTTATGTCATCGCACTACCATGTGAAACATGGATGTTCCAAATTGTTGCATAATGCTGAATTATTTTCCAAGTGAACGCTTTAACGACTTAATTAAGAAAAAAATTAATCTTGATGTAAATTATTTAGCAGAATTATAAGTTTGTATAACAACTCGCTTGCAAATCATCAGAATTTTTGTCCCGTGGGCCCCGCATACAAAAACAATGGCTTAGATGCAACGCCACTGGCTAATAGCGGAATAAACAAATGACTGATCAAACAGCATTCACTTATCGATTAGACGTGTTTTAAGCTCATCAGTCAGCTATTTTGTTGTCTGCTGTTTTTACCATAAAATATTTAATACTACAATTTATTAAATCACGTGGCACCCTGTGTTGAATTGATGATGCAAAGGCAAGCAATCTGATACAAATAACCACCGCGTAATGTAACAATTTGGAGCATCTGTGTTTCACACAGTAATGCATTGACATCAATTAGGTGAGGTGGTAAATAAGTACACCTTACATAATTCTATCGTCTTGGCCATCTTTTTTCCCAAAAATTATTAAAGTTGGTAAAAATTTGACGCAGTCATGACAAAAACAATTTGGACTGTTTTTTTGAAACATGGTGTACTTTTGCTGCTACGTTGCTACTGCTGTTTGTGCCTGTAACAGCTACGGAGCCTCCAGACATGGGCAGACCAGATTGAAGCAGAGATAAGCCAGGATGAAGTGGTGCGTGATGTTACGAGTGTTGCAAGCCGACTTCAGCTGCATCAGGAACTGAAAGCCGAGATTGATGCACGAGAAGACACTTTCAGAACAGTTGCCGAGAACGGACGGCTTATGATTGACGCTGGACATTTTGCTGCCGCTGATGTGTGTTTTGCGTTTTACAACTTCTTTATTACTAAGTTTGGCATTTTGACAGTTTGGCAGTTTGTCTTGTACTGTATTGGTTTTAGTCAACAAAGTTCATCTATGCTAGGTTCTGTTAGGTAAATTATTTTTTATAGAATTAGCCACATAAGTTGACTTAGCCTTTTGGTCTCAGCTTTCGTAGGACATATGAGTATCATCGTTGCAGCTAAATGCATTGTTGAATGTGGACACTATTCTGTCAGTGGAATAAGTAGCTTGCTTCAAAGGTTGGCAGTCACCTGGGACTGTTAATTGCATTTATCAGTTTAATTTTAAACTTATACTATGGCTGTGCTCAGGTGGCATTTTTATTTCCGTTGCTGTGTTTATTGTAGTACCACTTTTGTGCTTTTTGTGGATTATTGTATATTTTTGTTTTTAGCGCTTTTTGGTTGAATATTTTGCGTGACTTATGTAAGTTGTGTTGTGTTGTTGCTAGATCGAGGAGCGTATTCGTGATCTGACAGAGTTGCGTGATCGGCTTCATGCTCTGTGGCAAAAGAAGAAGCAATATCTGGATGATCTGTACAACCAGCAGATGTTCCTCAGAGACGTCAATCAGCTCGAGACTTTGAGCACCAGTCAGGAGGCGAGTCTTGTAGTAGCAATAGTCTTAGTAGTATCAGTAGCCATGGTACTGGTAAATCAGCTCCAGACATTGAGCACAATTCAGGAGGCTAGTGTTTGGTACATAGCTGTATGAATGCATAATATTACATGGACTTTATGTTGTCTCTTGTTGACATTTGCTGACATTTCAGTATGTTGAAGTTTTCTCGTAAAGCGCTGTTGTTTTCTAAATTTTACTTGTTTGATTGGTTGATTGACTGTACCTAGGCATACTTGAAGGGTACGGATCTTGGTGACACCGTTGATCAAGTGGAGTCTCTCATCAAGAAGCACGATGCATTCGAGAGCCTGCTGGCTACGCAAGATGCAAAGGTTGCTCAAAATTAATTAATTATTAGTGACTTTGAGTTAGATGTTTACTAGAAGTTTTGGAAGATCTCAAGTTTGCTAAAGATTTGCTGCTATTTTGGCTGCTGTTTATGCTGTAGCAAACAGCAGCAATTCTTAACAAAAGTTAGTTATTTGAACAGCTTTATCTGTTTTTTTGTCATTTGTCATTTGATTGTAGATAAAGCAGGCATGTAAATTGCTCTGGTTTTGGCATTTTGGCATGTTATATATTCCTATGGCTTGTATGATAATTTTAACATTGAATAGATTACTAATGTTGAAGGAGATTGCAAAATATTGCCAGTGTTAATGTCGGTATTGAATTTCTCAGAATTAGTTCATGCGGCATATATATTTATTGCACTCAGTACACCAATCACTGGTAAAAGTGCTGTCTTCATCAATGATAATAATTCAGTGACTGTTTTTTAAGTTTTTCTGGTTATCAGTTACTTTCTTGATGTTGATTTCTGTGAGAGATTGGTTTGGCTGAATTTCAACAGGCATTTGGTCTTTTTGTTGCTGCGCCAACAACAGTAATACCCATTGGTTATAATAATGAAATAATTAACTGCAATAATGAGATAATTAACTGTTTACAGTTGGAGGCATTAAAGGAGTTTGGCGAGCGTCTGCTTTCTGAGAATCATTTTGATTCAAAGAACATCAAAAAGCAATTGGATCATGTTGTCAAAAGGTATTTTACTAGTACTTTAGTATAGCTTGTAGTCATTAGCAAGTCTTGTGTCGCAAGTATTGTACACATGATTTGCCATTTTCTTACAAGTTTCTACTGTGTCATTATGTTCTCTATAAAGTTAATTTTTGTTTGCAATTATTGCCAAAAATGTTTTTTTAGATATTGTCGACAACTGTGTGGATGTTTGACTTGGTTGGTAACGTCATTGCTTTCTAAGTGATGGAACTTTAGTCAAAAATTTTATGGTTATTTTTTTATTGTGACTTCAGTCGACAATGTAATAATTAAATTTTTTATTTAGTTTAATTTTACCTGGTTAATTGTTAATTCTTGCAGCTATAATTAGTGCAATTGCTGGCCATGTATCTGTAGTGTTCTGTAAGAGGTATACTTATTTAAGTTTGTGGCTTGTTTCAGACGTCAGAGAGTGAAGGATCTGTCGAAGGATAAACATGAGAAATTGTCGGACAACCTGCTCTATGCCAAGTTCAATCGTGATGTGGCTGAGGTGCCACTATTTTTGTTTTCTTGTTGACACACCATTTAAACATTGGAGCAAATGCTGTGTTTTCAAATTCAGGGGAGGGAGGTTTTAGACTTTTATAAGGGGAGAGAGAAGTTGGTAGAATTTACATTATATCAGCTTTGTCTTCAGCTAGCTGCCAAATACATTTCAGGCGAGTAATATTCAAAACTTGTTTGTCCCCCACCCTATTGAAGGAGCTTGGAGTGCTCTCATACCCCCTGGCTAGATTTAGAGGGAAAAGGCTGACGGAAAAGAAGCGGGAAATGTAAGGAAAAGAGAAGTCGGCAGGTAAGAGGAAAGAAGTGTGTAGTTTGTGAGTTTTGCTCATTGTGATAGTCATTGGTGCTGGCAGGTGATATTGTTGCTGTTGTCGGAAGTCAGAATGTTCATTTTGTGAATGTATGAAACATGCATTTCCACCATATGTGCTTTGCATTTCCGTGCTGCAGCCAGTGATGAATGATGAATGTCTATTTTTTGTGAAATTTTGCAGGCTACTAATCGAGCATATGCGTGTCTGGTGTACTTATAGGCAGAAGGCTGGATTGAAGACAAGCTGAAGATTGCGAAGGAGGAAAGCTTCAAGAACGTGAGAGACATTCAGGACAAGATGAAGAGTTTAAAGAAACATCAGGCATTCGAGGCTGAGATAATGGCCAATGCTGACCGCATCCGTGCTATCAAACAGGTTTTTACCTACACAAGTATTAGTCGGTGAACAGTGTTGAGAGCACATAAATATTGTATGTTTTCTGGCAGCATTAGTGCATTGGTTATGTTTAGAAGGAAATGGTCTGCAGTTTGTACCCATCTGACTTTTTACTCCGCACACACTATATTCCTAACATAGCGAAGAGGAGTATATGAGATTAGTGTAATATTGAGGACCGACCAACGACCGATGACCGTCCGATTGACCTTTGTTCCTTGAAGAGCCTTTTTAGAAGAACTTCAAATGACCATATCTCAGCAACTGATCATCCAATCCACTTCCGGTTTCGTTCTAGGGTGAGGTTGTCGGGGTCGGCCAATTCAACAGTGCCATTTATATTTACGCCAAACTGAGCCCCATTGCCACAGCAGAAATTTGGGACAAAATGGCCTATAACTCGGCTTCTGTAAGAGATACCTGCAAGATATTTGCGTCTATAGGGGGGTTGGGATTGGGTCGTCGAGCGTTCCTAACTGAATTTTACCCCGATTGACCCCCATTGCCATGGCAACGAAATTTGGGACAAAATGGGCTATAACTTGGTTTCTGTCTCGAATCTTTAGTTGCAGTTGTAGCAGTAGTAATACTGTAGTAGTAGTAGTAGTAGTAGTAGTATCGGTGTTAGTGTGTGCAGATTATACATTAGATTGGTTACAATTTAAAGTATTTTTTTGTAGTGTATGCCGGTGGGTGCAGGGTAAATAAGTCTGTATTATATGTCTATAAGTGTCTTTGTTAAAAAAGGTTAGATTTTGTGTATAGTCCTATATCACAGCTTTGGAGCATCAATTGTCATATGAGATCACACAGTGCTACCTGCCACCTGACTCGGGTGAATGCGCTTTACCTTTATCCAGGCCAGGCAGGGTGGTACTTTATTTACTTTTATATGGAGATTGTTTACCTATCCACAGTCACTCAGCCAATTACTTACCACTTAAAAGCAACCTGACCAAGAATTGAACTCATGACCTGTTGATTATAAAGCATGAATAGTATTGTGAAGCACTGGCGCATGATTTCTGCAGACTGGCGAGGTTCTACTCAAGAAGCACCATGAGGCAACGCCGGAGATACAGAAGCGTGTCAACAGTCTGATAGTGAAATGGAACGAGCTGCTCCATGCTTCGAGTGAGCGGGGCAAAGGGCTTGAGGAAGCCAAGGATATACTGAAGTTCAATGAAGAGGTTGAGAAAGTTGAAGACTGGATTCGTGAGAAGGTTTGATCGCGTTATCCAATTGCAACAGTTATTTACTGATTTATTGACATTTTGGTAATCGCTGCTGTCTTCCTAGGAATGATTTCTATTTTTCATTAGATTTCACTGTGACAAAGGGTTCTACTTCTGCATCTCTGTAACAAAATGATGGTCACAGTGACATCCAGCGGCGAACAGAAATCATTTTGAGAAATGCAGCATTGGTTGCCAAAGCCAGGGATGTGCACGAGACCTTCTGAGCCAAGATTGAGACGAGACTGAGATGTTCAAAATTTTGTCCTAGACGAGACTGAGACAAGTTGAAGCTCTCGAGAGTCTCTGGAGCTTCAACGTCTCGCCGAGACGTTTTCCGTGGCGTATGGTGAAACACATTGACAATGAAAAAAAATTATACGGATTAATTAACTCGCACTGTGGTAAGCACTTTCTATTTTTGATACTGTGGGTTTTTGCACTTTAGTTTGACAGTTATCACTGAATAATTAATGGCTTGCACTATAAAGAATTGTAACTGCAGTGCTGTAGACATGAGTCATTCCATTATGTTTATCGCAGTTTGCAAGCAACTGAAATTAGTAAACTACAGCTGATTATAACCTTATACATCGTCTACATTTGGCTTATAGTATTCATTCTGACATCATATGCTTTATCTTCATTGCGACTAGGTCATTTTATGACGAAAAAAGACTGACATGACATCATTCTGCTTTATGATAAATAACTAAATGAAAAAGTAAAAACACTGTAAACGAATATGTCTAAGCCACAAATGTCATGCTGGTTAGTATCGCTCTAACTGCAGCTACAGTATGCACGGCGAGTGCCTGCACAAAACGTCTCGATGAGACGCAGTGGCCTGAGACCCGAGACGAGACTCGAGACGCATCGGTTAGAGACCGAGATGAGACCGAGACGTTGAGGATTTTGTCCGAGACGAGACATTAGTACGTCTTGAGACCGAGACGTCTCGACCGAGACCACATCCCTGGCCAAAGCTGCAACAAATTGGTGAACCGAATAACGGTTGTAGATTGATGAGTTTACATAAGTTATTGGTGACTGTTTCAGCCTGTGAATTTATTCAGAGCTAAAGGTCTGATCACTTTACTGCTTTTGCTTGCTATTCTGTTAGCTTTTTAAACTGTCGAGACTTTTTTGCTTGCCTGTTAATTGCTGATTAGTGACAAGTAATTGATTACTGATGGTTGTTGTGCTGGTTGCAGGAGACATTAGTGGCAGAATGTGATCTCGGCCGTGACTATGAGCACTGTCTGGAACTGCAGAAGAAACTCAATGACACTGAAGAAGTGAGTGATGATGGCGTCTGATACATTGTGTCTGTTGTTAACGTTTACTTTGCTTTACTGCCACTTTATTACGATGGTCGTTTGTGATGTAATTAATTAATTAAGTACACAACCCCAGAGTTGTCCACTACTGTGTTAGATACCGATTGTTTTTTTAGCCAATTATCTACCAGCTTTGTCCAAGCCTTTCTGGTCATCACTGCTCATGTCTTTAAAAGTCTGCCTCAACACTTTATGTCAGCATCTTCCGTAGCTGTTTTTCTGGTCACGGCTGAAAACTGATCTGTTTTCTTATTCAACCTCGTAGTTTGTATAGTGCCCATGCAATGATGCTCAGTTGCTTTGGACACTGATCATTTATGTTACAACTGATTTAATAAGTACTATGTTAACTCGGACCATATCTTTGTTTTCCAGTCTTAAATCAAGTATTGACTGTACATAGTCTTGTATAGCTAAGAACGTGAGTTGACTACAATGGTAGCATTGCTATGCAGGGTGTGACCGTTGATGAAGCACGCGTTGATTCTATCAAGAAGTTAGCCGAGAAACTGATCACTCAGGGCAGAACAGATACCAAGTTTATCCAAGACAAGAGAGACTCTCTCGACAACAAGTACAAATATATACTGCTATTATTTGCATATGATTTAAATCTTTATGTATTACTACTGTTAATGTTACTTGATTGACAGTTGAACTTGTATGTGGAGACTTCATGTTTGATGCTGTACTGTATGTTGTAAAAAATGTAAAAGACGCTGTTACTTTTTTTACAAGTACATGGTACAGTATGAACACATTAAACGATTTGGTGGGCAGTGCATATGTGTTTGCTTAAATTTTGTCAGGTATGTTTCTTTCCAAATAGCAAAATTGGATGACATGATGTGTCACAAAAATAGAAAGGTTGCAATTTTTTATGGATCACAATGTACTGTTAGTGTTGCTTGGCAGGTGGCAGAACGTTCAATTGTCAATGGAAGAACACAGACGAAGGCTTGACGGTGCCCTTGAGGTTCATGCATTCAACCGCGATGTTGACGATATCAACGATCGTATTATTGAAAAGGTACTTCGTGGAGATGGTAACTATTAGAACAGTTTATAGCTGACTTTTTCTAACGATTAATTAATCACAACGATTAATTAAAGATTAATTAATTAATCTTTAATTTTGACTAATAACTAAACTGCAATCTCATTGTCTAAGAAACACATTATTTTGTTTAGAATCATTACCAGCTAACCGCTAACATGGTGGAATAAGACACCATTAGTATTGTGGTCTTATACTGATGTTTAGAGTAAAAAAAGTCCTGTGAATTCTGGGGTCTGGCATACATGTAAGATCAGCCTAGCACAGTTAACAACCATATGGACAATAATTTTACTTGATTTTACAGGAATTGTTATTGCCCGTATGCAGCAAGTTAATCTGTGTGTTTGGTTTCATGTGTTCTGGCAGACATCGGCTGTGTCGGTTGATGACTATGGAAGAGACCTGGCTGGCATTCAGGCTTTACAGCGCAAGCAGGAGGACATTGAACAAGACATGATGGCTTTGTTTCAGCAGCTTCAGGTACGAGGGTCATCCCAAAAGTTTCCATCCTCAACATATTAGACAATAATATTTTCTACAATCTATACATCAGTGTAACGTAGCTGGATTTACGAAAGTGAGGCTTCTTGGCATCTGATTTTACGAAAGCCCTGACATCTACGTTTATGAATTTCTCATTTGCGTCTGTGAATATACTATAGCTTAATCTGTGGTAGCCGCAAATCAAAGCACTTTAGCCAAAATATGACACAATGCCAATATCTGATGGTATCAGAAGAATTTTATTCAAAATTTAGCTGTTGATTATATCATTTGTGTTAATGAAAGGCCAATCAGAATTTGTGACTAGTTACATGGGCCCCTGATGGACAGGGGGCCGAGAGGGGCCCGGAAGCAAGCCCTGCACAATTTCCCCAAATTTCAGCACTGCAGTCCAGTCCAAAGTCTACAGTTACCCAGCTGGCTGTTCATGACTGTGACTTTCTGCACCAAGACCACTCTGCATACAGCAACGACCTTATCTCCAGTGACTATTATCTGTTTTGAAGTCTGATAATGATGGTGTCCGCTATCCATGATGATGAATGACTCAAGCCTTTTTTTGACGCTGGAAATTGGTTCTATTTAGTGCTCTGTGAGGTCATAAATTACAATGACGTCATATCCGCAACCGACTCATTAGACTTTGTAAAGGATGTACATTTCACTGATGTATAGATTGTGGAAAATATTGTTGTCTAATATGTCGAGGCCGGAAACTTTTGGGATGGCTTTCTTAGCATGCACATAGTACTTGTGCTATGTAGATCAGTGTAAAACAAATATCGTACATTATTGTATGATCAGCACAAGTTCATAATTGCTGTGAGGGGCGAGAGGCGTTCAAAAGGACAGACTAATCTTGTCGTTATGATATCATGTGATTTTTTACCATTTATATTTCAGTTATAATTGGTGTTAAAGTCATGGGAATAAATGAGCACTTGTTGCATGGTCTGGACGAATTTGCAAGGAAAGTTCATATACTTCTTGCTTGGTGCATAAATGTGCAATATATGTTTTTCAAGTTACCTTTATATATTACAGGATATGCATATATACACACGATACCAGACACGTTCTTTTTGTCAGAGTGAGCCATTTTCTTCAGAAAAAAAACTCTTGGAAACTGTTTGGATTCTTGATACTCTGCTTAAGTAACATTGTCAAAGCACTGATGGATAGTGTGCATTACACTACAGTGTGTGTCTTTGTTCAACCGTTTCACAGAGAATGGAAGGCGTGTACGGCAAATTGTGTAAGAAATATCCAGACATGGCAAAACAGTCGGAGAAGAAACTGGAAGAAGTGCATGAGAACTGGAACAGGCTGGAAGACCTGGCAAATGCTCGGTAAGCTGAACATTCCAAAGTTTTCTTAAGATTTGTACCAAGTCTGGTAAGTCATGGAACTTAGAAGTTTAAAATTTCTAGACATGGCAGGTTCTCAAATAATGCCACGGTTGTGGGAAGTTTTGTTAAAAATTATGAAATAAATAACTATCATGTTGTGCTACCAAGGTTAATTGTATCGAATAATTCAACTAGGCAAAAGTACTACGGTAAATCTGTTTTAAACACAGTAATGGACTCGCAGCTGGAAATGGTTGTGCTCCGCTGTTGTAACTGTATTATCATTAGTATCAATAGTGTTAGTTCCGGCTAAGTGATATGTGAAAGGCTTTGATACTGGTGAACTGTGTAGGAAGCTGAAGCTTGAAGATGCCTATCAACATCATCGCTTCCTCACAGATGCTAGGGAACATGCAAGTATCTTGTGCTCTAGTGTAACTTAACATTGTGTGAAACGTCTGTTTATGTGATCGACGTTCAAAGAGTTTGTAGCCTCACATGGCTAACGTACGTTAAGTATGTCACATTATTTCTAGAGCTGTCCAATTATCGCATTAATTAACGCATTAGTGCATTAATAAATTAACGTATGTTAATATAATTAACGCACATACGTAAATTTAGGTCAATTTACTAAATTCCGTGAAGCAAAAGTTCTAATATTCTGTTAAACTGCGGTTATTTGACGATCAAATGAATTCAAGTAACTAAACTGTAGTTGCCATTCTATCACTCATCATCATCATCATCGACAACCGTGGGCTCAATGCCCGTTGGTGTCTGACGCCATTCTTACTATCGCTGCCCACCGCTGCCTATCTAGGGCAGCGTGGCTTAACTCCTGCAGGG
>Ga0056128_1000121_pt1 | contig 50205 bp, 31 predicted proteins | sample WorMetLIZISLAND2_FD_71113 | JGI IMG/M metagenome (GOLD analysis project Ga0056128, IMG submission 71113) | Marine gutless worms symbiont microbial communities from Max Planck institute for Marine Microbiology, Germany - Olavius geniculatus... ... | reverse complement strand
GGCCACCGAAAACACTAGACCAACCACCGACCCAACAGCAGCTCCCCAAAACATAAATCTTAACACCACTAGGCACTCAACCGACATTTTGCAGCATTCTACACAAGTACCAAGTACTACATCTCTGGTCACCAGCACTTAGTTATTTAGGAGAAAATTGAAACCAAATCTGTGCCAATGAAACGAAATTTACGTTCATAACTGTACTAGCGTTGACAGAAAGCAACATTGTATTACACAAGATTGTAATGCTGGCTGATCAGCATAATACTGTACAAGCCTATTTGTTCAAAAAGTTAGACAAACTACGCTTGCATAATGCATCATCCACCCAGTGGAGTCTACGTTCTGGTTCCGCAGTAGATTTCCATTTTTAGTGGTGGCTTTTAGGCCCGTTAAGAGCCACAGCGGTCCCTGGGGAAACATTCTTGTGAGGCCCGTTTGGGGAGAAAATGTGACATTTTTTTTAAAATAACACATTCTGGTGTACTTTATATTTCTGAGTGACGGCGGGCCCCCAAAACGTGGGGCTCGGGGTAACTTACCCCCTACCCCTGCTCTCAACAGGCCTGGTGGCCTTGCCTTTCCGAGCCTTTAAGTTGTCATCATGTCCACTGTCTAGTTAATGAAAAATCAGTGTCGTAAGTTTTAGCACTTTATTTTACAGTACCCTTGTGCTGAATTCTGGTGGTTTTTGGTGTCCTGTAGTGTGTGATTGTTCACGTCACTTTCTTGCGAAGAGCCCTCGGCTTGTTCAGGCGAGAAGATGTTCTGAAATAGTCGGAATGTTGTCGGGTAGTACGCTAGCAGGATATATTATAATGACGTCCTGTGGCGAGCTGATTGGCATATAGGGCCAGTGGCTTCCACAAGGGGACCACCCTCCCTCACCCCAGTCCTCCAGACGACATAAGCATACATTTAAGCTGCCATAAATTTGCCATTTTTGTCAGTTTATTCTCAGGAAAATAATTAAAATTGTTGCCACCAAATTTCATCTTTTATAGCTAAAATGCACGAAATTCGATGTCGGCTAAGGGTCTGCACCAGACCCCGCTGGGGAAGCTCACAGCACTTACCCAGACCTCCTAGCTGGATTTTAGGGGGTCCTACTTCTGACGGAAGGAGGGGAAGGAAAGAGGACAACAGGGAAAGGGAGGGAAGGGGTAAGGAGGGGAGTAAAAAGGGAGGAGAAGGAGGAAAGGGGAAAGAAAGGGGAGGTGAAGTGAGACGACTCCCCACCCTATTGGCATTTCTGGCTGCGCCACTGTAGGCCTATGCAGGGTGGGCCAAAAAAGTAAGCTATTGCGCTTTGTCCATATCTTCGCTAAATATTGATCAATTTTCACAATTTTTTCACCAGTGGACTCTGTAAGAAATTTGCTACTCAGCTCATGCACACCACACCTATTATGTCGCTACACTACCTTGTAAAATATAAACATAGACAGATATAGACAATATTGCCCATCTACAGATGGGCAAAAGGTCCAATGGTAAATTTTTAAGTATTTATATTAAAATATGAGTTATAGTAAGTGTCAAAAACATTGGAGGACATATTAAACTTTTTTTTCAAATAATTTGACTATTTTACTGTGCACTACTTTTCAATGTACACTAATGCTGGTCGGTGGCTGTAATCCTGCTCAGTTAACCGCATGAGTATACAGAGCAATGTGTTTCAATTGTGCGGCCCTGCAAGCTGTGCACTATTTTTTAAAACACGCAAACTTACTCCGTAGCTACACCTAAATTTTGTTGATGCTTATTATAACTTATGTTTAACATTTTACTTAAATACTTGAAAAATTTACCACTGTTCCTTATTACCATCTGTAGACAGATATTGTACGTTTTTGGATATTTATATTTTAGAAGGTAATGTAGCGACATAATAGCTGTGGTGTGCATGTCACTGCGTAGCAAATTTCTTCCGTAGTCCACTAGTGAAAAAAAACTATGAAAATTGGTCAATATTTAGCCAAGATATGAAAAAAGTATAATAGCTTACTTTTTTGGCACACCCTGTAGGCTTATACGTAAACTCGCAACACGCGAAGTAGGCCTACTTACATCATGCTTGAGCACGACGTCAGCGTAGTGCTTACACGATCAGCAACAGCAGCAGTTAGTCGGTCAATGACGACTTCGACGCAAGGCAAGAACAAACGTATCATTCTCACGCAAAGAATCATAAGAATAAATCGCTAGTATACTGGTAGCGAAACGCCTGTATATAAAAACCGGGCAGTATGACATTCTTACTGCACTAGTCGTTCAAGGTTCAAGCCCAAACTTCGCTTGGTCAATTTTCGTTGGACTTGGACAGCAAGTTGGGCAGCAAGCGAGGACTTTCTGTGGGGAGAGCTTGCATTTTTTGCGTTAAAAATGAAAAAAGTGATTAAAAATACTAATCACAAAAGAAAGGGCGTGCTGTGGATTTGCTGCAGGCTTTCAGTTTATCGTAGAGTTGCGTATTGCGTATGCTACAGCTTTAATTATGCATTACAAGCGAGTGAATGTGTGAGTAGAGGTTAACGTTCTGCTCAACACACAATACGTCATTTCGAGGACGGCCTTTCTAAACAATAAAGGTATAATGCAACACAAAATTTAATCTTTACAAAAAAAAACCGATACGAAGCACAAAAACTGTCAGTTTCAAGTCTAAAATTGTAAGAGTTCTCCATTATGAGTGTGGATATAACAATAATGGCCCCTTTTATTTTCCATACAGGCATTAATCTAAAAAAATCAGAATGCTGTCAAGGACAGCTGCCCTCGGGAGAGGACTTGTGCAACAAGTCCACAACATATCGAAGTAAGTGGAATTTGGTCTTTGGTAAGAACGAGCGATTTTATTGGATACATTGCGTCTCAGTCACCAGCTGTTGCAGATAAAACTGGAAAGAAAGAACGAAACGCAAGACTGAGTGCACTGTGCATTAGTGAGCATGCCGTTGTTATAGTAACAAGAAGCCCAGCTGTCGCTAGAGAAAGCCGACCGTACCGCCTACGTCCGAAGTCCAGCGTCCGACTTTCAATCACGGAGAGAACGATTTCTCAGAGGTGACACAGTTCCATGCACGCTATCTTAATGAATATCGTATTGTACTCTTTACCCCGTACAATGTTTCATCGAAAATCGTTCTTTACTTTTTTAGCCAAACATACTTAAGAACGGTCGAGCTATTGGCATCGTTACCGTCCGTCCGTTCGTCGATCTGTCTGTCGGTCAGTAACAGATGTATTGTGGCTAAGCTTTAGGGCTTAGAAGAAAACTTTTTACGCAAATAATTATCCATTTGTGTTAAACTTAAACACGCAAAATTTCAGCCATTTAGTGCAAAAACGAACATTTTCAGATTCGGGGTTCAATGATGGTGCAGGTGGGGGTAAGAAATTCAACGAAAAAAATGGCCATATTTCGGAAACGGTGAGAGATACGGCCAATCTTACTATGACTACTAATAGGAAGTGGCATATTGGCTTTGAAATTTATATGAAAATTATCAACTTTAGATGACTTTGAAATTCACTGACAGCCAATACGGTCGGCTGAGCTTTTTAATGAACAATCTCAACGCATAAAAGAGCAAGCAAACAGACAGATGCCAAAATATACATTTTTTTTGCCGGAAAAATTACTTGATACGCTTTCTGGGGACTGATTCCTCGTGTATCGACTGCAGTAGTGTTATTCCTTTCTTGTCAGCATTTAATGAGTGTTGGACAAATTATTATGTAGCCATCTTAAAGTATAATATTTAGTAATCACTTTATAACACATTTTTTGCAAGAAGTGATAGTAAAATAATTTTGAAACTTGGTAAACATTTCACGAATATGTGGACAGAAGTGTGAGGATTATGTAGTGTTTTGTTCGCCTCGTGTTTTCAGTACATTACTTGTTTGGCGAACCATGTACAGTATGGCCACAGTACATCGACGTCACACAGGACGGACGGACGGACAACACACGCTGGCATTACCCGCTTGCCCATGCTATAGCATAAAGCCGGTAACAACCGTCGGTAAAAAGCTGCAGGTCACGAACAACAGTACTTTCTTTCGACATTGTAAATGGTTTACCCGAAATAGCAATAAAGACAGCAAACGATAGGACAAGAACACATGAATATTGCAGTATTCACGAAGGAGCAATTCGGAGATTGCGCACCTCCAAGGATACGCGTGGCGTCGACATTATTAATGGATGTCATATGTACAGCTACAGCGTTATATACTTAATGCAGTGTAGTTCCTACCCAGACGCCTTTTTAGCTGGGACGCTATAGGCTACCAATGTTCTTGGCCAGGGGTAATGGCCGGAATATGCTAAATTTCAGTCGTGTGGTCAGCAACACTGTGAAAATATTTTAGGCACATTTGCAAGTATGCTTTACGATGTAAAACATTTTGCAAATGGTCTATTTAACGTTACGAGTAGAACTCACCGCCGTTTATGTCCCACGGTTCTTTTCGTAGCTTAATTTGTATAACGAGTGTAGCATTTAACCTATACAAGCGTATTACTGTACAAATTGACCAATAAATTAAGCAATCAATTAATTTCGATTAATAAATTACGTTACACGTTATTTACTAGCAGAAGTTAAGCCGGTTAGAACGCGGAGACCGAAATGTCTCTACACTCTACAGCGTCTCAAAATGCATTACAGCTATCACAACAATAACAGTAATAAGGAATTTTTTATAACTTATGGTTCAAGAGGATAGAAAAAAACATTGAATGCAATAACTATGGAAATCTATATTATAGGGAAAGACGTTCGGAAAAAAGACAAGAATAAGAAAACGGATACGAATAGCACATCTGAAGAAAACATCAGAAAACAAAAGCGTTTATACCCTGTTTACACGATGAAGCAAACACGAAGCACACATGAAGCTCTTGTCAAGCAGGCCTGATGGAACCAAACATAAAGCAAACTTAGAGCACACGTCGTGCACGTGTATTTTGAATACATTTGCTTCATGTTTGCTTCATTTGTGCTTCTTCGTGTAAACGGGGTATTAACTGGCAAACATTGAAAAAGTGAGTGTCATAAACAAAAGACAGTGAGATAAAGAAAGATCCCCACAGTGTCGCACAAGCGTAGAGATCTAGCTCGAGCTCGGTTGGAGACTGATGACAAAAACTGACGCTGCTTTGCTGATGCGACAGAACAGCGTCCGCAGCAGCAGCAGCAATACGGAAGAGGCAATGACTGTCCGGTTCAAGCTCAGTCTGAAGCATGCGACAGCGCTACTCTGACGCAACGTTACGTAACATACGCTCCGGTAAGCGTCAGTACCATAATGCATAGACGTGCAGTGTAGAACTATATGATATAAATACACGATTTATAACATACTGCCATTGTGTTCGGTTTGATAAGAATAGGCTTAGTAAAATATGCGCGCAAAATTTGCAACTTAAGTGCAACTTTTTACGAGTTGTGGGCACAGTTTTTGCAAATTACGTGCGTGCAGATTATGCTAACACTTTTTTTATTATCTATTACTTTTTGATAGTGAAAACAATTTTATTATGAACGCTTATAGTCACATCCATATAGTTTCATGTTTAGTTTTCAATAGGGCCTAAACATCTAATTTGTTTCAAGTTGATCAACACATTCTGTTGTCAACAGTTTTTTTTCCAGCAGTAAAAGTTTCAGTAACAGTAATACTTGTTGCTCGTTTTGAAAACATGATAGCATGTTTCTGCTGATGATTTAAAGAAAATTACGTTCATGACAATTTCAAAGTTAACAGCAAGTTGCTTTGTGGTAATATACAAAAGTGGAACGCCAGCTGATTAAAAACACGTGATGTATTAGACATGGGAAGAAGACGGATAGACCTACAGATGGTAAACGACTTGAGCAAGTGAGTAAGTAGAGGTTTGACGTTTCGCTTAACACATTTTGGTCATTTCTGAGATGGTCTTTCCAGGCAATGCACGCATAAGCACAACATAATGAAACATAAAATTTAATTTTTACTGAAAAAATATGGAACAAAAAACACAATAAACGACCTAAGCCTAAAATTGTAACAACTGTCAATTATTACGACTTGATAGAAATTAAAGGTTGTAGAACGCGATAAATATGCGAAGTGTCCAATATCCATTGTGCGGTCAGGCCAGCAGAAGCCATAGGATCGGTGGTTTATTTGATGTATGGATGGACGTAGAGCTATTGTTAGCCACGCGTAGGGCCTAGAATAAAGCCGCGGACGGCATCGTCTTATCGGTATGCGGTATCCGTGGATCGCGCGAGATCTAGTGCCTCGTTATCGTTTCTCAACCGATTATTAACAAATCTGGCACTGAAGCGCACTGGTGCGAATGTCGTCGATAAACCTCATTTTTCTACAGGCTGCAACATAGGCCTACAAACACAGTAACACGCTGGTTTGGGTCTATTTCTTCTCCATGGATTAAGCGGTATTGTCTCGTACAAGAACAGAACTCAGCCAAAAAAGGAAGTTGTGTTTACGCGGGTCTGTACGTATGTCTGTCTCTCTCTGTTGTCTGTTTGTCTGGTAGTTTATCGTTTCGTACCCTGAAGGCCGAATTTCTCCAGAAATCATAATGGGATGTTAACGAATTTTTTTCGAGGGGTGGGTATAGGCTACTAAGACTGGTCGAAGAACTGGCGGCCTAAATCTACGGGAAAGCACCGACTGGCTGCCCTGCCCCGCATTAGAACGTCGGAACATTGAAACATAGTCGAAGAACTGAGTGATGATTAGATTCTGGCCTGAATCCGAATCCTCGCTTTTGGTAGCTTTAAATTGACTGTTAGTGGACATTTCGCTTTTTATATGCGGCCGTGCTAATAAGCCGCAGTACGCGTCTTGCTTGTCTGTCCCGTACGCGTTTTCAATTCGAAAGCTGAGTCGTAGAAAAGATCAGAATTGGTATATGATCGTTTCCTGGCCACGAATTATACGCTCAGTGAAGCGGTGTATTCATCTGCACGATAAGAGCGCATCATCAATAAGCTGACATTTTTTACAGCGCAGGAACAACAAAAACATGCCTGCCAAAACGCAATGTAGACATCAGTTTTTATCACTATAAAAAATCTATTTTATGAACGCGCTTACTGACTATCTCTGACAGTGTCTGCATTGCTATAGCGGATCGATAACTCGACGGGTGCTCAATCGTGAACGAACGAACGAATGTGGTAAGCTCACACGACCGACCGTCACCAACCTATTTTTTTATTATTTTTTATTTTAATTTTACTGCATAGAGTGTATAAGTTCGTTTAACGCTTATTTATCCCACTCCAGACAATGTTTTAACATTAGCGTACATTTTATTCGCCAGCCGTTCGACAGTGACAACGATGTATGCTGTCTCAGTAGTCTTGATTGCATTTTTTACGAAGCATTACCATAGCTTGCTATGCACTTATGCAGATGCCCTGTGTTGCCATGGCAAAGATGTCCGTCCGGCTGTCTGTCTGTCCGTTCGTCACACGCTGTGATAATGTGTCAAAACGACTTCATCTAGGACCACTGTTTTTTTCGTACAAAGTCAGTTCTCGGGATTTACTAGTTTATCCAAAAATTCGAACGGGTTTGTCTCGACCAAGGGTGGCAAATCAGAGAGGGGTTGGCGAAACGAACAATGTTTAACCATTTACTTACTTACTTATTTACTTCCTTAGTTCTCTAGCTTGAAACTAGCTTTTCAGCGTAGTCATACGTAGACCGAAGACATCACTTGGCAAAATGTTCGTGCATATTGCGTGTAGGTCTCAATCGTTCCGCCTGTAGTGCGTTAATTTAGTTTTTACCATGCACCTGGGTTCTGCTGCAATTTTCATTGCAATACGAAAGGTTTTTGATGGATTACTTAAGTACTGCAGTGCCCAACGAGCCAAGCCATAAGCCCTCGAAGTGATCTACTCTATCTGCATTGCTATAGACTTCGTTAGTTTTTGACAAGTCGCGAGAACTCACTTTCAGTCGCAGCAAGTAGTATCTAAATCTCAATAATGACACATTTGATTACTTTTTTCCCTGCAGCGCTCGTGTCACGTTGCTCCGGTGTTTATGGAATTATTTTCTGCTGCCGCGCGGGAATTGCATTTAATAATTTGTCTTTATCGATCGCTGTAACAGCAAAAATGGCTAAATTCTGCGGATGCGTATTTTATTTTTATACGTACCTAATCATTTAATGCAGTTAGACGTACTGTGTCATTGTATGCAATTGGATGCTTGATTTACTCTGTGGCTTGTCGCCTGATGAGACTGCGGTAGAATGGCGGGATAGGCACGATACCTTTCAGGCCGAGACCGAGACGAGACGAGATCGAGACCATGTCTCTGGTAGAATCGAGACAACCGCGTGGCTTGTGGCTTCCATTATAGTTGTCACTCAGAGCAACATCTCACTTCGCATGTTGGGGGCGGTTTACAAATTATATAACGCTAAAAAGTGCCATTTTATGACCACTCCCACCCCTGAATTATATAACACTAACTATATCCACTCACTCAACCCATCCCCTATCCAAAGTCCAATCTGAACAACTTTGCGACTAATGCAATGAATGAATCAATCGATCAGTTGAGTTCAATTCAGGCTGCATGACCCACTAAAATGATGAACACACACATAGATGCAAAAAAAGAAAGAAAAGAAGAAATAACACTGCAGCCTCAAACATATTAATCAGCAAAAACATAATTTTTGAGTTCTTATTTCCATCTTGATACAGGAGAAGTGGAAGATGTCGAGTGGATGGACGAGGATGCAGTCTAAATTGCCTTGCGTTATATAACGGATGTTCCAACCTCCCACCCCCCTAATATAACGCAATATAACGCAACCTCCACTCCACCCACCCACTCTTTGAGCGTGATATAATTTGTGAACGGCCCCTAGGCTATCCATGGTCGTATGCTTTCCGTAAACATTTTAAACACGTGTCATTTCTATTATTCTGCTTAGACTACTACAGCATTTACGCCGGTTTTTTTTTTACATCAGTGGCAATTGATGGATTGAGGCAATTAAGCTTGAATATTTTAGCACTTTAACCTAGCGTTCAACTGTTCCACTACCACTGTTGATTTTGTCAGAATCTCACGTCTTAAATGTAAATGTTTACATATCGTTACTGTGCAGATTTTAGGCCCATGTTCTCGCATAGTATAGGCCTACGTTCGGAGAGGCTTATTCGTTCTAACTTGCTTTAAGGCTGCTGTCATGATGCTTTGCTTTGATGAGCCTGGTAAGTTTTACTATTATTATATTATTATAATTATATTTGTATAGCACCGTATGCAGAGCTTCAGAGGCGCTAAATCACTGTAAGCCTAAAGCTGTAAACACGCAGCTTAACTTTTGGAGATTTTTTTATCGGAAAGCCTTCTTTTGCACATGATGGATCTAACCTGATTTAACTCATCAATCTTGGCTTTTTTGCTTCAAAGTAAATTTGTCATGAAAGACAATCTTTCGTTTTAATCTTGTCTTGTATCTCAGCTCAGGGACGTCTACCCCCCCCCCCTTGGACAAACTACGCAAGCCCCCCGCCACACACACTTTCTCTTCCAATGTTTAATCCCCCACGTCAACTCAAACCCTTAGTCAAAACTTAGTCACGTGCTGCATTGCTTCCAAATACAGATGATGGTATCCTTATTCAGGAATTTCGGTAGAAAATTTTCCAAGCGGGAAGGGGTTCAGACGTCGAATGAATTAGGACTGGGAGATTTTCCCCTTAGCATATTATAGGTTCTGCATGGGGACTGTCGAAGGATTCGCCATTAGGGGTCCGTCCACCCCCAGCCGAAAATGAATTTCGTGCACTTTTAGCCTTGCAAAACACTTCTGGTCAAGTTCTAGTGGAACGATGACTGCCCCCCTAAAAATTTTAAAATTTGCCCCCTTAAGAAAAGTTTGAGCTTGGTCTTCAATGGACGTAGACTCCCCTGCTCAGTTGAACGGATGTTAAAAACACTTTCGTGACATCGGCTACCGTGAGTTTGGTAGAGGGCTGGGGAAAAGAAAAACTGTTGTATTTAGCGTAACGACACGCAGATTTACGATGTTATCGTTATATCGCCTCATGTCACGTTGCTATTTTAGCAGCTCCATTAGTATTAGCAGCTGCAGCAGCAGCAGAAGCAGTCACCGCTGTAAATCCATCTTCATTCGTATGTCATGCCTCACGCTTTTTTTCTGTCAAATCGGCCATTTTCACCGATATCATCATCACATGCAGTAACCGAAAAATAAGAGTAAAATACACGAAAGACTAAATAAAAAGTCTCAAAGAACAGAAAGGTCAATGACGCTTAGGCCAAAAACTGTCTATTCGCGTTTTCCCCATAACGAAATGCCAACTTATCAAACTCGTGATTTTTTTAGTTAATATTTCAGTAACGATTTGATGATTTTTTTTTAAAACATCGAATGGACACATTTTTGTGAATACGTTAAATAGCGACATCTCGTATACAAAAATTCAAACACTGACAGGACACATTTTGTCTTCTTAATTGTCTACTGCGTCCGATCGGTTGAGCACGAATCCTGTTTCTCGAGTACGTAGGTCTGTGTACAAGTGGTATAGTGATTAAACTATCGAACTCTTAACTTTTCGTAACTTGCGGTTTGAATCTCACCCTCGGGCATATGCAAGCGTCTTTTGTGAGCTCAGGTCAACTTAGCCTCCTATCGTGAACGGGATGAAAAATAAGTTACGGCTGATTGGGGCGGTGCGGTAGTATTGTGGTATGTCTGCATCGTGCGCCGCAGATCTAATTGTTCGTTGGTGCGAGCAATGGATGGCCGCATACCGGTAACGCGCCGTGGTATCGGTAGTTTGTGACAATTAACTATCACATTCACATGATTCACTTCCAGAACTGTAAATTTCTGGTCACGAATCTGATGACTTATGTAAGTAGCGCCATTAAGTAACTAAAAAAGACACTGGTAACGTCTGGAGGGACGAGGCGAAGAACATTTCCGTCTTGATTTGCAGAGACAGAGACTCTCAGAAACTGTAGAGTTAACGAACGACGTCACTTTAGCAATGAATATTGTTTTGCCAGCTGCCAGCTTCCAGCTGCTACGCACTAAACTGTCTACTTTGCTTTGTTTCAATCTTCACAAATTTATTTAAAAACCTCTCTCGTATGTCAGCTGTCGAATTAATGACCAAATCAGTTTTTTACAACACTCACCTGGGTTTTGTACTTCCAAGCTGTTGTGGGGTTTTAGGCTTTATAGGACCTATCTGCCGCGAAGCATGGACCTATAGGGCTAATATCAATGTGTCTACGTTGTCGTTGGAAAACTACACGTAACTTTGTGCAAGTTTAATTCGCAGCTAAATATAATACACAGTAGACCAACAGCAAAGCTAAAAGCGCATAAAATTAGGTTTTTACGTAGAACCAGTAGTAAAATTAACGAGCAGCATTTTTTACACAAATTTTATCATCTAATGTTAATTTTGTTATCACACAATGTCACAAACCCAAAAAGCACGTAAATTTAGGCTTATATCTCTCTTTTCATCCGGGATATTTATAAGGGTTTGTATCTGTAAGCTAGCTTTAAAATGACCAAATCGTGTTCGACTTTGCCCGGAGTCCCGGAAACAGGGAAGAGGTGTGAAACTTTGAAACACCTCGTGGCGAAATTCAGACAACCGACTGTACGCATCTGATACGACCGAATAGCTTTTGCACAGAGCCGTATCAGCTGCTGACGCGTGTAATGTCATTTCGCTAGTGGTGGAAATAATTATGACTACTAGACTGCACTAGCAGTCTGGACACTTCCTGTTACCTGGCCGGGAGTGCTACACGCTGATGGACGCGAACGAAACGTCAAACAGCGAGGAAAACAGACACTATAGAACCCCCTCCTCTTAAAAGTCTCCCCCGGCGACTATTTACCGGCGAAATCCACTCCCACCCCGAGACTGTTCATCCATACATATCAGCTGTCATCGTAGATTTGCCATTGTCTGTCACGCCTATACCAGCGCAATAGGAGACGACGCAAATGCGTTTTCAGGACTTAAAAGCATCGTAGGTAACTGATTCGCTGACCCCCGGCTATGAGAGCCTGAGACTCAGCTGACAGTAATGGCACCATACTGGTGCAGGTGTAGCATAGTAAAACTAAGATTAAGATGCCACCTACGGGCTGTCTGCGAGCTAGTGTTTCGACCGCTAAATGCAAAACGACCCCGGGCTGTAAAATGCATCTTTCAGTTACCGACAGCGATAATCTGGGAGCATCGCCGACGTTGTTGCGACATTCACCACTCAAATTTTTGCCTATCACTTTGGCACTACACACAAGCTGCATTAATTCGATTTGTTGTGAATTGTCCAGTTATTACACAAAAGTTGAAAGTAGGCTATACAGCAAATTAGAAGCAAATTATGAAACAAATTAACGAAAGAATCGAAAAATCGAAAGCCCACAACGAATCTACAACATCGATCTTGGCACTCCTGAGCAACTTGTTGTCCAACAAATCTCTCAGTACAGGACGTAGGCCTATATCATTTTTGACAGAGAGCGGTGGGGCTTTTTAATAACATTACTAAAACAAGACGCAAATTGATGCACCGTGGCGAGTAGCTTACGGGCTACGGATGAAGGCCTAGTGTGGCTGATTTGGGCGGTGGTATGTCTGCTAGCTGTAAATCGGGGGTCCAATTGTTCGCTTACAACGCACACTGCGCTGCGGTATCATTAGCTCATGCCAATCAGCTGCCACTTCGGAGATTTTAAAAGTGCTTTTAGTTTCCTAAAAAGCGCTATAGCAAATGCTAGACTTTACCTTTACCTTTACGTGTATCAGTGCCTTTTCGAGTATAGACTTGACAGGTTAAAGTCTAAACAGGAATGAGCGCTTTTACACATTAATTCGCTAAGGCGGAGGAGTAATGATGGTGACTGGCCCCTGTGCCACTGTGTGGCCATACACAAGGTTAAATACGCGGCGGAGATCTGCGCAGTGAAGGGCTCTCTGAAACTACAAAAAAACGCTGAAAATTCGTCAGCGACACAGGTAGTCTGTAATTTCCACCCGAATACGATCTGCAGCTATCGACTCTTGTCACGCCCAGCTGCATGCAGTCGGTTCCACACGATGTGCCGATAAAAAGCGAATTTTGTTGTCGCCGGCTCCTTTGGCAGTGGAGCGGGTCCTGCGGTCAGTGTGGGTGTGGCTTGGCGTGGACAGTGGTTGAATTCCTGTTCCGTGTGACGGGGGCTTAAAGCGATCACTTGTTCGAATCCCGGTCACGTCGTCTCGGCCAGGCAACCGACGATAAGATGTCCGTACACAGTCTGCTTCTGCTAGGCCTGAATTCCACTTGCAGATCAAGCAAAATAAGTGTTAAAATAAAAGAAAACCTGAAAAAAACATCTCCAACATTATCGATCGTGCCTTGAATAAAAATTAGCAGATTTTAATAATATTTCCCAGAAATATTTCCGACACAACTGGCTATTAAATAAATGTTTTAGTTTTCACCTTACCCAACGTCTGCTTTTGCACTACCTGGGAAAAGCAGAGCAAGCATAACACGTGTTAAAATTAATGAAAAACGTCAATTAATTTTATCTATCCTAATTTGTCGGCCCCAACAGCAGGTCTTGCAGCAGTATGTCTACCAGATGAAGTTTAGGAATGTTTGTGAAGTCAAGAAGGGACTGGTACAGCCTGGATTGGTTTAGAGCAGAACTTTATCGATACTGCTGTCAATGAATGGATAAAGCGTTTCCTTGCTTGTGTTCGCATAGTGAGCCAACACTTTAAGCTATTTTACTGCAGGCAGTTTAAAAATAGACAACTGAATGAAATGTCAACCATAGTGTCAGAAATGTGAACAAAATGTGTTTATACGCGTTATGTTAATCAAGCAATTACATCACATTGGATAAAAAAGTGATATTTCGCTGGTTGTACTCTCCCTAGGTAGTGCAAAAACAAACGTTGGATGAGGTGGGAAATTAAATGGTCATTTGATGGCAAGGTGTCAGAAATATTTGTACCAAAAATTATCAAAATCTGATAATTAGTTTTCAAGTTAGAGTCGAAAATGTCGGAAATACTTTTTTTGCGACACAGTGTATAACTGATTTGGCTTTTTGACAGTTGATTGACGCACTCACTTTCTTGGCTTCGATCTGATAATGTCGTAGTGATGATTGCGTGAGTAAACTGAAATAAAATTTGTCTGCTAATTCTACTGCTAGCCATCTTCGAGGTGCAAACATTACCGGCAGGGCAGATCACGCTTCTTCAAGTTGCAAGATATTTTGTCGACTGAAGTGACTTCTCTGTTGACATTTTGTCTACTCTTTGATGCCATCGCACCATGCCATCCGATATTAACTCTTACCATGAGTGCCTTCTGCCATTCCTGCGATGACGCATTTCTCCAAGTTCTTATCTCTCTTCCTCATAATGTGTTAGAAGTAGGCTATAGGCCCTATTTCAGTTTTCATTAACTTATCTCCATAACTTTTTCCATCTATATTCTCCAAAATATATCTATTCGTCTCCTGGCTGTCTACGATATTAGCAATTTGTGTAACTCTATTGGTGTTGTTGTAATAAGCACAATGTTTTTTTTTGCATATTTAAGTTTGTTTACTTTATTCCTCCAATGATGAAGCCGTCGTTAAAGTGTTCAGTGCTTCTTTATTGTCTTTTTGTCATAAAACTGTAAAAATATTTGGTCGATAACCTTCTGTCAGTATTAAGCTAACAAAATTTTGTATTGTGTCTAGAGAAAGCACTTTTATGTACCTAAGCGTTAAAACTGTTTTCTAAACTTGCTGAGTGCTGGCCTTGGCGATTATTTCGCATTGTGTGTTTTCTCGCATGTAAACATAAACCAACTAATGAGTCGTGAGTGCCCCAAATTATCAATCGAAATTGCATTTTACCGATAGAAGACTTCTGTTTCAGTTAAAACGGTTCAGTGGATTCCAGCAATGATATTAATGCATTGTGCAGCTGTACACGTCTTAACGAGCGGCCAATCGACCTAACGATGAGGTCCTTCGTCGCTAAGCATCGTACACCAAGTGCTATATCATGATCGTTTGCGAATGTAGACCTAGCACATCGGATGTATATCCCTCACTCATAAAGCTCCCCTGACTTAAGCCCCCATGGTCGCAAATTTCTACCAAACTGCTTAGGTAGGTCAAACCCCTCTATAGGAATTTGTTCGGTTTTTACCGCGGCGGAATTAGCTCGTCGTCTTTTGACGCGTCTGAAATAACAAACTGTTTAAAATTGAACGTTGTTTATAAAAACATTAATTTTTTTAGACCATTTGCTCTTGTTTTTCATTTGCTATTCCGAGCATTATTGAGATGTTTCACTCTAACTGCAGCTGTCTGACATGTCGACACACGGAACTTATCACTGTTTATAACTCATTCGATATTTATTATTCTTGCGTTATTGTCAACAGTTGCGATTTGTCAACTGTCATCTCAGACGAATAGCCTATATATATATGCTGGGGGGGTTTGTCACGGAGTGGGTGGTTTGTGCGCTAAGGGGACTTGTGTGTACTTTTCCTGTGGGTTAGCGTCGTCGCGGGAGTCGTATAACGTACAAGATTGCGCCACGATTCTGCACGATGTTAGTCGTCGCACGACCATTATACCGACCGAGAGCGTTCTAATGATGAAGCCTTGCAGTGCTAGGATTATCTCTCCTCCGCCGATCATATTGTATACTCCCGCTGTTTTATGACGATGACATGCAGTGACCTTTTAACGCTCGACCTTATTCGGTACATTTCGTACATTTCCATCGCAATAAAGAGAAATATCCACACAGCTCCAGTTAGTAGGCCTATGGTAACGGTAGCGCGATCACGGATGCAGTACCGCTGGTGTTAAGGTGGGTGCGGCTCGCGTGAAAAACCGTTCCTATAGGCTACCCCTGTCTTTGCGCTGATCTGACCATGATAATCTCGTGCATTTGATCACAGTCCAGCGAGATTTCGCGAGAACACTACACTAGCGATATAGGCTGTCGCACATAAAAAAAACAGTAATGCAGAAAAAAAAACTAGAGACGAAACGTTTTGGCGTAGTTTTGTTTTTGGTTTTATATTCCTTTTGTTTATGTTTCAGCACCTCGCTGACGTAAAAACTCTTAGAACTTGAAAAAAATGCGTCGGCCCAGTGCCGACATACTGTGCGGCCGTCCGCGTAAAGCGTCAGTGTAACTATACCTTTAACGGTGACTTTTGATCTTTTTAACTGTATAAATTAATTTAGTTAGTAGATGTGTTACCCGTGCTTAGGGAAACACTCACATTAATTTTGGTTTTTCTAGCCTTTTTATTGATAGCCGACCGTACTTAAGTAACGATCGAGCTTATGGTACGGCAGTCGTCTGTCTGTCGTCTGTCGTCCGTCGTCCGTCTGTTACGTATGTAGGCCTATTGTGGCTAAGTGCTCGGTTGTAGAGAAAACTTTTTAAGGAGTCGAAGCTCTCTGCGTACAAAATTTGGGGGATGCAGTTCAAAGAAAACATTTTCAAATTTGGGGTTGAATAGAATGGGGTAGGAAAACTGTGCGTTTGTCAACGGAAAACTGGCCATATCTCGAAAACAATAAGGCCATTGTTGCTATTAATCATTAATATGAAATCGCATACGTCTTTTCAGATGAGATGAAAATCATCGATTTCGGAGGACCTTAAATGTCACTGAACGCCAGTACGGGTTTCTTGTTCAGTTGGGAGCCTCTACAAAAAACGGGCAGACGGACGGACAGACGGATGAGCAATAGCCGTAATAATAAGAAGTTTTTCAGTGCGTAAACAAAGTGTTCGAAGCGAAATTGTGGCACTGTTGTAATCCATCCACAGACTCGGGATGTCCGGATTAGCAGTATCGATTCCCCTGCGCACTATACATCAGCTCCAAACAATCGCAGTAGATCTACATTGTGAGTGTAAAAACACAGTTTTAAGTCTTGACAAAGCCTTATCAATCAGCCAATTAGTTAGCTTCTTGTCTTCATTTAAGCTTACGCATCCTGATGTTGATTTATGCACCGCCAGTGTCTATGTGAACCTATATACGCATTTTTGACTATTAAATAGACGCCTCTGGTAGGCCTACCGGTATTCTACAAGAAAATTGAGCTAATGCTCACGAGACGCGCTAAAGCCTATAGCATTTCCGGTTCAGTAGTTTAGCTGAAAATTGGGGTGTTCACGCTAAGTTAATCTACAAATACCAAATTCTCTATTTGGATCGCATAACGATAGTTCCGTGGCGCCACTTTGTGAATGATATAGACTTGTGTATCAGCCCGAAATCGACAAAAAAAATCCATACAGCCCCCTATTTTGGCATTCAAGGTCATTCAAGGTCATTGAATTCGGCGCCAATTGAGAGCCAGTGTACGACTTCCTATTAGTGATTAATAGTAACTATAGGCTCTATCTCGCACCGTTACTGAGATACAGCGACTTATTGGCCAAAAATCGCAAATTTTGCCCACCCCCTTTCATTTAACGCCTTCGTTCGGAGTGACCCTCTTCGAATTTATGGAAAAGCTTTACGGTGGTTCCTGAAACTAGAGTCTTTCAGGCAGCCGATGATGAAGATTTGGTAATCGTAGCTTGCACCGTTTTTGACTGATCCACCTGTGTGACGGACAGACGGACAGACGGACAGACAGAATTGCGATGGCTAAGACGCGCTGAAAACAGTAGCTGTTTTCACGCGTAAAACACTAGTTGTAATTTCGGCCAGCCTTGCGACCACTGTGAGCATCTAAAAACGAAGCGCAAGCACTGATTAGACCTAAGTTTTTAATCGTTTAACCACAGCAAGCGTTGTACTGTAGTCTATAGAAAGTACCATGATTCAAGAAAGGACCAGGTCGACCAAGAGCGAACTGGAGGAGCACAGTTAACAAAAATGTAGGTTACAAAAAATGGAGTTCACCTAGGAAGAAGCAAAGGTGGCAGCTCTTGACAGACACTGATGGTGCCGGAGTGTGGCTCAATGTGTCTACGCGGATGCGGGATGTATCAAGGTCAAAAATGATTATCGTACCGCATTTTTGTGGTTTCTTGTAACCCAGACGAGACGTCTTGATTCATGATAATGTCAGTGTGAGCTATCTATCAGGCAACGCAGTTTATAGCTTAGTCGTCAGTCTGAAAGCGACGTACAGTGTATAGGCGGAGACATCCGCATATCAAATGTGACAGGAATTCTGACCAACGACGCAGACTGGCACATCTTAGTTCGTGATTATGGCGACAGATATAATATTATGGCGTGATACGATTGTATTTGCGCTGGACAGCTGGCAGGCAATCAGCCAGTTCAGCATCTCAGTTTGTGAGACTTTGTTCTCATGATTTACGATATCTTGTAAGCAGAAATGTTCTGTGACGTTCAGAATGCACCAAATTCGTTTTTCGCCGGGGCTCTGCCCCGAACCCTGCTGGGCGAGATCACGATGCTCCCTCAGATCCGCTAGTCGGTTGGGAAAAGGGACACCCCCATTTCTCACCCCTTCTATGCCTACGGCGCCTCGTTCTTGGCGCCTGCAGCGCCTCTTAAGTTAGAGGGGAAACTTGCACCAAGGACTTAGAGGGATATAGTGTTGAGTCACTTGAGTGTTGTCGCATTACACTTCTACCTGCTTTGTCGTTTGCTTGATTTTGGCATTTAACTACAAAAAAGCCAAATGTCACCAAAATGGGTGCTCAGTCAACTTTCCGAAAAAATGCCCTGCAGATTACGCAAACAAAAAAAAACAAAAATACATTAAACGGAATTGACGTGACAGAAATATAACAAGTGCTGCCGGATAAAAAAGTAAAAAAAAACAGACAAACTGTGCAAAATAGAAAAGTTATCGAAAAACTAAGAAAAATAAGCCTAAATAGAATGAATAAAACTAAAACGTATAAAAACCGTATGAAAGAATAGTCATCAGCTCCAAGCAAGCAAGCAAGCAAATAAGTAAGTAAGTACTCTGCTACATAGAATGCACATGTTGCGAGTAGGCCGCCGAACCTGAGGCGTTCTTGTAGCGTAGCCTGTTGATATATACCAAGCCAATCGCTTTATATGTGCTTGACAGACCCATCACCAGCATGGGGTGAACAGCAGTTAAACAGTTTGGCGTGACAATTATTGTCATTGCAAAGGGTCAAAAGGTTATCGGATGTCCGACGTTCAACACGAACTAAACACTGAACAGTGATCGTCAACTCGCAGCCAGAGAGTGAGTCAGTGAGTGAGTGAAAATGTCAACAAACAGTACAAATAACACCAGGTCAGCTGATCATTCGAGCAGTGACAGCGACGATGATGACAACTTCCACTACGACTATAACTGGTTCGAGCACCTGATCCGTGTCGCCGTCCCCACGCTGTTCGGCCTGATCGGGCTAGTCGGCTTCATCGGTAACCTGGTCGTCGTGTTGGTGGTGTCGCTCTACCGGCGCGCACGCACCGCAACCAGTCTGCTCATGTTGAACCTGGCTGTCGCTGATCTTGTCTTCATCGTCGTCTGTGTTCCAACCACCGCCGCCAGATACGCGCTGCCTATATGGTCGCTCGGCTCAACGTGGTGCAAGGTATATGGGCTACGGAATCATTTTCTTCGTCTAATCTTCCTTATATCGTAGGCCAAACTTTTATACAGTATATAACACTTAGCACCATAATTATTATGCATGTTGTTGTCGTTGCATGACTTGAATACGTGTGCGACTCTGCTAAAATCTTTGCAAGATTTGTGACAAATATTTATCATGCAGTCGTTCTATTAAATCGCATTACAGGTTTTGCTCGTCCGTCCGTCCGTCCGTCCGTCCGTATGTTTCGTACGGGCTCTGAATTCGAAAAAAAAACAAAATTGGTTTTAACGTTCTCCGTGGCAGGAGTAACCGGGATGTTAATTTTTAGTTTAAAAGGTCAAAGATGAAGGTCACCGGAGGTCAAAAACCTTTCGAAAATAAAGCATAATATCTTGCGTCTGAGTTTATGAGCCAGTGCAGGCACAGCAGGAGCAGCACTTATGCAGCCGTGTATTTCTTGTGCTTCATTCTCTAGTTTCGCATTTTAACGATCCCTCTAGCTATATCTAGGGTATGGTTATGTGTAAGAACTAAATATATCATGAGGCTGTCCACCTATACTACGTTCAAGACCGCACACTATACACAGCCAGGTTCAGCAACATTTTGAATGTTGATTTAAAATTAAGAACAGAACAGTGATATGTGAGATGATTGTTTTTTTCACGCAATGTTTCTTAATTATTTACTTGGTTACTGGAATGCTATGTTGTAGATTTATCAGTACACGCGTACAGTGACAGCGTACGGAAGCGTCTACACTCTTGTGCTAATGGCTGTCGACCGCTATTTGGCTGTCGTTCATCCGGTCGGCTCCATAGAATGGCGTACAGTGCGTAAGACCGCGCTCGTCATGGCCATCACCTGGGTAATAAATAATACGTATCTACTCTACAGGGTGGTGCAAAATAAAATGTAACATTTTACACATATTTTGAACCGTGTATAATCATACAATCACACACATGTTTGTGCATGTACGCTTGACATGTGCATAAAACTACTAGGCCTATATTGCTTACAGGCGGAAAGCTTTAAGCTAGCCTAATGTAGGCCTATAACATAATCTACGGTACCGGTATATATAAGTAAAAAAGTGTTCACCATGACCTCACTTGACTGCAACGATCAGTTGTTAAAATCGTCTCCGAAACATGATTGAGCAAATAGCAACGTTAAGCAAGTATATTCTACTTTTTATGGGCAACCCTGTATCATACACGTTTATTGATTTTTGCACTCAATGCTCTACACCGTGATCCATAAAAAACGTGCAAAAACCTTGACGCAAATGACTGCAGTTTTGGTCACCTCACTTAATACTGTCGCTACACTACCTTGTGAAATGCAGAAGTCGTAGTTTGGTCATTTACAACAATGAATTCATACTGGATAGCCAGGTATTGGCTCAGAAATGATTGACTGAACAGCGACAAATACGATTGGCAACTATTTTTCAAAAAGTTACAAGTGTCACGTCACATTCTGTTTATTACAGCATGTGCTCAAAATGTCCTCCTTCAGCGCCAATGCCAGCGGCAAACGTTGACACCACTCGCAAACAGCAGGCTAAACAACCTGCATTTCACAAGGTAATGTAGCGACAGTATTAATGTGAAGTACAATTATTTGCCTCGAGTTTCTTCCTGATGTTACACGCCAAAAATTATTCAAATCGGCCAATGCTGCACGAAGCTATTTAAAAATCAAAAGTGGGACGTTTTTATGGACCACGGTGTATTTATAAAACGGCGCGGCATCAGCGCAGACTTTTCTGATTTATTTTCTGTGGACGCAGTCATACAGTTAATAAAAATCAGTAAATTATTGCAGTACGTAGACGTATTAAAGTATCGTTATCTTACTGCGTAAAACAATTAAGGTAAATAATTTATCGAATTTAAAACCCTTTGGAAGTAGGCTGTGTAGTATGTTAGTAAATAAAAAATAAATAAATAACAATAAGTTTTTTCGTATTGATCTACATAAAGTAGGCTTATATTTAAAGCAAAACCTGACAGCAGATACAATGTCGACAGAGGAAATAAGCCTTACTAGCGGCTGCCTTCTGAAAAAAATTTTTAAACACAAAACAATTACGTATAAAAGGGATCAGGCTATTTCAAACCGACATCTTTTAATTTTTATAAATTTACGTAAGCGTTTCTTGAAACAAAAAGTAAGCTTAGTTCATGTTTCCTTGTGCATTTCCTAGCATCTTCCATTTCCTGAGACGTACGAAGGAATCCACATAGCGGGATAAACTATAGTGGCAGAGCGTATAAATTAATGATTCATAGACCTCTGTTAACGAAAGATCTCTTGTCGTCTCTGCTGTAGACAGAAAGGCTAATCCAATAAGTGGTTCACAATAATCTTTGCCGAATGCTGTTGTCTATTCACTAAAGTCTCACAGGTCACCGCTATTCGAGTTTATTGCCATTTCTCACGACGAATAGCAATTGAGTAAGAATTAAAAGTGTAGACCATCAAGCCAATTTGCGCTCTTATCTTAATTTGATTTACTGAATCAACACCGACTCAAAGTGTCTCGAAAAAGAATAAATCTTTTTTAGTTTGTTTTATTCTCCTTTTTGTGGCGTTAAAACGTTAAAGGTAAAAGGTAAGGTTAAACGTATAGTTGTGCTCAGATCAACGTGGTTGTTCTACGCCGGGTCTGGACTATCATCCGTGAGACTGTTTAGGCCAAAATGCCTCGATTTTTATGCTGCTACTTAGACGATTAGGACTAAGTGATTGGTTGATTATTGTTTGATGAAGTGGCGGTTTGATGTAGCAGTTATGGCGTTGGTCTTGATCATCGAAGTTAATCGACAGCAGGCCCGGTTATAGTACATACAAGGTGCTGCAAAAAAGTAGCCCCCTAAAGTTTTTCGCTCTTTTTAGCAGCCGTTTGTAATTTTAATTTAAAATTTCACAGCTTTATTTACTAAAAACTTTCTACATTTAATTACCAAGTAAAATGTGATTTTGTTGAAAAACGGCGAAGTTATAAACTTTTTAACATGACCAATGAGTACCAGCAAAAGCTGGGGAGATAAACAGATACACCGCGCGATGCACTAGCCCCGTTCGTGTCTGCGGTCTGGTTGTTTCGCAATGTAAACTGGCGTCTGCAGGCTGATAGTTGAGATCAGCGCCACCCCACAGGCCCGGGAAGGAGTTTACGTCTTCATGTCCGACTGATGACGGTGTACGAAACAGGTTCTAGTGTGCTGCGGTAACTGTCCGGAGTGGTACCGTGTCACGGAGTACACGTTTGAGAATCAGACTCGCAGCGACTGCATCAACGCGTTCGTCTACGGCATCAACGACTCGGCGCTCATCCACTAGTACCTACAACAACTACAAAACTACTACTACTACAACATGCAACTACAACTGCATCAACTATTACAACTCGGCGATCATCCAGCGCAACCGGCGTGTCTACTACAGCACGTTCTTCGTCGTTGGTTACGCCGTGCCACTGGCCGTCATCTGCGTGTTCTACGTGCTTCTCGTGCGTCGTGCGTCGGTGGTCGGGTCGACCTCACTGATTGCGACTGCTAGACGACGTCGTGTCATGAGGATGGTGACGGCCGTCATCGTCACGTTTGCTGTCTGCTGGTTGCCGATGCACATGGCATTCCTCGTCGAGGCGTATGTCCGCGTGATCGAGTACCGCATCGAAATGGTGGCGTTTCAGATAGTCGCCACGTGCCTGGCTTACTCCAACAGCTGTCTCAACCCGGCCATGACATCAGTAATACTACTACGACAACGACGACAACAACAACGACTACTACTACTACTACAACTACAGCTGTCTGAATCCGGTCATCTACGCCTTCCTGTCGGAAAGTTTTCGTCAGAGTTTCAGAGAACTTTTGTTCGGCAACGCAGTTTACCGCGACACCACGGGGACCCGAAGCCTCAACCACAGAACGAGGCGTTCTCTCGGCAAAGACAAGCCGGACGGCGGATCAAGCGTGGTAATGAGTGGCGGCCACCTGGCTGTACCTATGGTAACGATAAAAGAGCACAGTCAATTACGTACCAGTTCTTTTATGGTTTCGTAAGACCCAAGTCCCGTTTACTTCGATTTGTTGTGGATTCGTTGTACAGTGGAGTTTGAGTGTAAATGTTTTGGCCCAAAGCATGCCCGGTATCACCTGTGTCGCGTCAGCTGACTTTTGTCAGCATCACTGATCGTGACGGTGACGTGGTATATAGTACAGATAACGTGAGTCCGCCCGGCGCTGTAAGTCCGATTGGGGGGGAAATTTAGACCCTTGAAATTCCTTACGTAGCAAAGTCGTGACATGGTATAGTAGGCCTACAGACGACAGGTTGAGTCAAAGTAACGTAGTTGTCGTACACGGTCCAGTTTATATAGTGACCATCAACAGACGGGTGAATCATCTATTTCCGTTTGTAACTAGCCACCCAGCCAACTCAGCCTGGCCATCCATTTGTGGGTAGGTGCAGTGAGTACCAATGGTAACTGGGGCGTAAACGGGCGCATTACGCGATGCATTGACGCCTGACTCCTGACTGCTGCATGATCTCGTCGGGTCTGCACCAACGTGTCATTAACGAGGCAATCGACCATGTAGGCCTATCGTAGACGGCCGCACGCCTGTGTGAGAACTGGTTGACAAGACTTTGAGCACTTGCTCTGATAATATAAAAGTTGCTAGATAGGGATGTGACACAGGACTTTTATGTGAAGACTTCACATTCGATGTTGTAGGTCAACTTATGTCGTAAGAATCCCTGCTGAAATTCGCAGAATACAGTAGGAACATATGAAACAAGATATGGTTGGCTGTGCATTTGTATTTGTTTCAAAGTTCATGGGGGTATGTTTCTGTTAAGAATTTGTAAAATTAGATCACACATGACTAAGTTATTATAAATATAAAACAGTGACATTCTTTTCTGAGACACAGCAGATAATACCTATTTAGATCATAGTCATAACCATACAGCATTATAAAATTTAACTATGCTTTTGTCTGTTATATGTTTACCTCCGCCAAGGAGGTAATGTTTTTGCCGGTTTTTGTTTGTTTGTTTGTTTGTTTGTCTGTGAGTCCGCAAGATAACTCGACAAGTTATGGACGGATCTTTCTGAAATTTTGAGGGTATGTCGGGCATGGCATAAACTACCATTGGTTCGATTTTGGGCGTGATCCGGCAAAAATCCTAGATTTTGGATCACTTGAAAATTTTCGTTACCATTGCGTTAAAGGGGGCATAAGGGAGCCGCTGGCAAAGCGAAAATGGTGACGCCACCTGGCGAATAGCTTTTCCTTGGCGGAGGTACTTGCGGGCTATGACTGCTTTCTAGTTTGTATTGTGGTTGGTCCAGCTGTGAACTTACTGTTGTAACTGCTTTGATCTGGCACTTTGCTGCGGAGATACCTATAAACAAACTTGATTTAATTTGAAATGTATTCATTGGCGTCGTGGGTTAAGAACGTTATGGAACCAGGAAGTTGCAATTTTCTGACTAGACAGCTTTAAATTTCAGACAAAAGAGATATGGGTGTTTAAAGTTTTTATTACGCCTTTTAATTTTCGAAAATGGGAAACGTTCAGTCCCAGATATTGTATTTTTGGACGAATATATTTCGACAAAAAAGAAATTTTTCGACAGGCTAACATTAAGGGTTCTTTTCCCCCTGTCACAGCGGCACACTTCACTTTGTCTATGTAAGTGAAGTGACTGTCTTGGTTTTGTGCAACTAAACGCTGTAAAGTCAGCTTCAGCAACAAAATTTACCTGCAGATGTAATAATTATGTTTCAGCACACGCACACTATTACTCTGTAGGGTGGCTCAAACAGCAAAACATTAACTTTTTAGTATTCATAATTTTTGTCAAATGTACGTAAATTTCAAAAAATTGTTTCCAACTTACTGTCGCCCATTATAGCAACTGTTATGTCTACAGGGTGGGCGAAAAAATGTCCTAACTTGTTTTTGTCAGAACTTTGTCAAATCTCCACCAAATTTGATATTTTTTGGCACACAAATAGCCCAAACAATAAAATTGTGTGAGGTACACTCATTGACCACCTTACATATAGTTTATGTCAACGCAATACCGTGTAAAACGCAGATGCTCCAAATTGTTGCATAATGCTGAGTTGGTGTGCCCGTGAAAGTTCAATCGACTTAATCAAGCACAGAATAAACTAAAATGTGATTTATTTAGCAGAATTATAAGTTTGTGTAACAACATGCTTCCATTTTTTAGAATTTATGCCTAAAGTGTACACAATAGCTTAAACGTGATTCCACGGCTGACAGCAGCATTAACGATCAACTGATCAAACTGCACAGCACTCATTCATGGATTAGATTTGTTTTAAGCTCATCAGTCAGCTAATTTATTGTTTGCTGTTTTCAGCATAAAATATTTAATACCACCAATCAATTAAATCACGCGGCGCCTTCTGTCCAATTGATAAGGAAAAGGTGAGCAATCTGATACTGAAAATCGCCGCGTAATGTTACAATTTCGAGCATCTGCGTTTTACACGGCAATGCGTTGACATACACCAGGTGAAATGGAAAACGAGTGTACCTCACATAATTTTATCGTCTTGGCCGTCTGTAGGCTATGCCAAAAATTAGCAAATTTGGTGGAGAATTAACGACCTTCTGACAAAAACAAGTTGGGACATTTTTTGGCCCACCTTCCACTGTTGTGAAATCAAGGTTCCACGCTAAAAATATCTATTTTCCGACGGCGTTTGGGGCGTGATGTGGGCTTTCAAGCGAACAGTGTTTTGCTAATGTTCTAATGAGTGTATCCTGCCAGTGATATATTTTGAAAATTGATTTGCAAAGTTATAAAAAATTAACCTTACTTAAAGTTTATGGACTATACCCGGTACATTAGATCATTAGTATATAATTTTTTAAACTCTGTAATCCAAAAAGTTAATTTTGCATACAATTATAATTATTCTGTTGTTTATGTTATCAGAGTCAGCTTGCGTGTGCTTGTTGTGTTTTAATGCATGTCACAAGTGATGTAAGATGCTCACATGAAACAAATATTATTAATTACATTTTGTGTTATTGTCAACATCTGTGTGCTGATTGACGTTTATACTGTACATAAACGCGCTTATTAACAAGCAAGGATGTCAGCTTAGTACTGGCATGTTACGTGGCCGTCTGCCTAGCTAGACACTGCACACTTCACTGTGCAAAACTAGCCATAAATCTGACCTTTTGGCCTAACCTTTTTTGCGTTTTCAATTGGCACATCAGTTATACTCGCGGGCCTGAGGAACGTTCACACAAAGTTTTTTCGTATTTTTTCAAGTTTGGAGCCCGTACGGTACAGACAAACTGACGTACAGACGGACAGACAAGCGCACGAACAAGGTTTGTAATGCGGTCTGCAGGGGACAGCCGCACGCCTATAATCATTAAGTTCATGTTTAACTGTTTTGCACTATACTTGGAATGACGACGATGACAGTAATGACTGTTTTAATACAAAAAAAATCTTCTGATGACCAAGACAATAAAATCCAAACAATCATAAAGTTAAATATCACATAAAACACTGTTAATGCACTCTTATTCAGTGCATTAATCATAGGCAGTATTAGGCCTACAGGAAAGACTTGGGGAAACACCTTCATCATCCAGATAATTACTCGTAAAGAAACTGCCGTCGTTTTTCCAGCGACATATATCGTCGCATACTGTATATGCTAAAATGTTTTAAAATAAGACAATTTCTGCTAACATGTTGGCATAAACATTTTTTTTGCAAACGTGATTACATGCAAAATAATGCGCAAACCAAGTTATTTTACGCTGGGCCCGGTTAGTATTTGGATGGGTGACATTTATTACTCAGCAGTAAGTGTGAAAGTAGCGTGACGGTCGCCGTCGGTCGTCGGTCGGTAGGCCAGGGATCGGCTGAGGGACCAGAGTGCCTCTTCGAGGTGATGGAAGGACGTCTGTCAGGGCAGGGGGCGATTCTGAGGACAGCGAACTATGATCACCTATCCAAGTGGTAACCGGGCCCGGCGTTGAGCAACTTTGGTTGTCCACCACTGTGTCTGCGGGGACGGCCGGTAGCGCAGTGAATACGTAGTCACTCATCCACGAAGTAACCTGGCCCGGCGTAGAGCAACGCTCTGTGTCGGCGGGAAGGGCGGCCAGGTCGGCGAATACTTGGACCAGGCCGGTGTGAAAGAGTTCAAGGTTGACCGGTGATAGCGAGTTCTCATCCATGTTATCGGTGATCTCGCTGATCGTCGCATAAACAGGCTCCAGATCTTCCTCAGAGCACTGAGGCTGTGACGCGGCGTACGATCCAAAGTCACTGCGATGCTGTGTGGTCAAGCCCGGCGCGACCAACCTGTCTCGCCACTTGGACCTGCAGCGATAGAAATGAAAATAGAAATAAAAACAACGACAACAATAATAAGTAACTGACACAGCGTAGTGACCACCATAGCTGCTCCAAGCAACAGTCTGGTCAGTAAATTTTTGTCAATGAATCGAAGTTTACTAAATTTAGGGCCTGAGAGATTGTAATGTGAAGCACACCACAGGCTTACATGCTATATGCGAGGCTATATGTAATCTAACATCGTCATCATCACAGAGGTTTTAATGTGGCCTAAGTAGCACGCATTATGTCTTAAGACCACGTCAGTAAAGTGTCTGATAAGTACGCTCGGATATAAATCTGAAGATCGACACTGAAGGTGCAGAAAAGATTTCCTTCATAAAACCGTTTATGAGAACCACGCTATGGCGTTCACTCATAAAACCGGTATAGAGTTAGCACTTACGACCACATCACATACCACCGTTTTATGTTTCCTCCTCGTGTATATAGGACTTATTTCATGTCATTCTCACCAGGTGGCCGTAATAATCATCATCGTAATCATGAATGCCATAGTGCACTGTATAGCGCACTACAGTGCACTATGGCAAATTCCAAGTGCCTATTCGAAAAATTTTACCACTCCCCCAGACGTATTCTTAAATTAATTTTTAAGACTAAACATTTTAAAGCGATATTTTACACGCATATTTTGCGTTCAAGTCTATGCCCAACGACAAGGTTTACTTCGATTATACCTACATTTGACAAAGTTACGCCATTTTAGGCGCGATAAGCCAGAGAACTTTTACATTTCACAGCGCATTGATCTTGGCCATTCATCTTCAAGCTTCAAGTGAAATGTAAAAATTCGTACTTTGGAGTAGGTTGGAAAATTCGACAGTATGACACAACGCCCCTACGCGAATCCCCTCGCCCCCTTTTCACAACGTGTCACATTGAGCCATACCCAACCCCACTCTATCTCAGCCTGACGATATCTTTGAAGACGGCTTAGTGGTCTAACGGTAGGGTCTTGGACTTACGATCGAGAAGTCGTGAGTTTGACTCGCGGTCGGATCGGGTCGCTATCAAGTGTTGACTACTTGGATCGGTCATTGTCTGCAGACAACAGTATATAACCAAAACCAAGGCCCACTCAGCCTTCCATCCCTTCGGGGGTAAGTAAATCGAGTACTGGCCTGTTTGGCCGGTGTTGAGGCGGGGTGCGTTCATCTGTGTCGGGTGGCAGCTAATGCTGTGTGATCCTATATGGCAGCTGACGCCTCGTAGCTCTGTGATGGGTTTCTTATTAAAAGCTATACCGTTTACTCTTTTACATGAACGGACCTGCAGGGCGAAGCGGCGCAGTCGTGAAAGTCGGAGGTGAGAAGATCAGGAACGAGACCCGAGTCCGCCTCAACGAACTCGAGGTGATGTCTGTTGATCATACGAACTTCATCGTCGTTATCATCATCATCACGAGCACTGGACAGCGAGCTCGTCTGACCACTGCTACTGTGACTAGCTCTTGCATGCAGACCTGACGACTTGCTCCGTGGAGTGGTAGACTGAGTGTGAAGGTAGATGGTGTTACTGCTGGCAGTAGCGCAGCGGCTTGACGCCCTGTACAGTGTTAGAAGAAAAAACACTGCACGCTATCGTACAGAGTACAGACCTATCTGACATTTCATACGAACAGCACCCAAGACCCAGTGAGATCTTGTATAATCCACCTATTTTAAAGCTGACTATATTTCACAAGGTAGTGTAGCGACGTGTTTTGGATGTGTGATCATTAACGACCGCTTAATTGCAAATTTGCTACGCAGCATGCTGGTGAAAATATTTTTAAAAAGTCAATATTTGCTGCAATTATGGAAAAAATATGGGAAAGTGGGAGGGGTGAGACCTTACCTTTTGTTGGGCCACTTCGTAGTTGCAATGGGCTACAACAAATTGTGCAAGAAGCCAAATTTTCACACACCTCGACTTGCTGTGGTTGTATAACATTGGCCTATCGCACAACATTATTTTACAACAACTACAACAACAATCGCTACCACTGCTACTACTACAGCATGTACCCCATGCGCACCGACATTTCGGCTTGTGGGCTCGGATACGACGACAGAAGACGGCGATCAAGATGACGACAACGACGACGACGCACGACGTGAAGCAGACAATAAGAACGAGTTCGATCATTGAAAGTTGTAATTGTTGAGCCGCATGGCCGGAGTAGTAGTTGCTAGCGTTAGAGGTCAGTGGAGAACAGAGAGGGCCGCACGAGTAGTCTACGTGAATCAACACGCTGCAGTTTATCATCCAGTGACCGCCGACGGTTCCACTGCTCGCTGGGGTTGCTGTTACGCGTAGCCTCACTGTCTCTTTCTCTGCCTATGTAATGTTACAAATAAAACAAAAATAACGATGATAAGAATGTTCCAGCCTTTCAAAAATACGTTCTGATTTGATGAAAAACTTGTGAACTGCGCTTAAAATTGGCCAGTATCTAGTTTGCAAGCTATGTGAATAGAACAAAAAAAACTTGATGAACGAACGAATAACAAGAAATCTCAACTAATGCTCATGAGACACGTGAGAGCCTATAGCGGTTTCTGCTCGCGAGTAATCTCAGTCTCTCTCCATCCATTTCGTCGCAATTCACTTTTATGCAGCCAAAAATCGCCAAAAAATCACTAAAACCAATATTGTTAGAGTTCAGCGTCATTCAAAGTCATCGAGTAGAATAACGTCTATTTAAAGGAGTGCCCCTATTTTGCTCTCTCGTTTGTGGGGGCCCTTTTTACCCAGAGGCATGACATTTTGTCGCGAAATACTAGAGACTCTAAGCTATCATATAGTGAAAACCCAAAGTCTCTATCTTACCTGGTCTTGGAATGGTACCAGGACGTGACGGACACCAAGACGGACAGACGGACAGAATTACCGTAGCTAATACGCGCTATAGCTATGCTAGCTCTCGCGCGTAAAAAGAAAATTCGATAAACAGTCCAACAAGCCTAATCCGGAAGAAAAGATCGAAAGATGCCATCAGTCCACGGTCAGTAGTGTTGTGACAAAACGCAAGGGCGAGCCTCCTAAATTTTAGCCTGTCAAACAATTTCTTCTTGTGGGAGGATACAAAATTTTGGCGTTAATTTAAAAGCAAAATTAAAACATTAATTTTTAAGCACTGCTGTATCGCTACTGTCAAAAATTTGCAACTGTCTGTCAGAAAAAAATTGTAACTTTTCCCCTCCCCCACCTTTCTAAGAAACCCGCGACGCCGCTGCGTCTGAAAGAAAAAACTTGTGGGAAAATACGTCATAATCCTGGTACAAAAAAATTAAATTAGTGTCTAAAAGGTGAGAGCAACGAGAACGAAAATCTGTAACTAAAAGTCAGTCTGAAAAACAATGATTAGGATGGCGTGTAGGACAGTCTATAGGAGTCTACCTGTGACTGTACTGAAGGCAAAGTGTGCAGATCGCGTAGTACGACAACTCGACCCGTGTGCTTGTCAACACTGAAGTACTGGCTGGGACGATGTACCGAGAATAGCAAGGACTCACTGCCGCTGACAGACAACCTGTAGACCACATAGTCACCACTACTCTTACTACTACTGCAACAACAAATACAACAAAAAAACTACTACTACGTGATGTAATATAGCACAAACGTGTCGATTTTAGAACGTCGTATGGCGCTGTACAGTCAATGAGCTAGCGTCAGTGCTCCTGAATGACAGTGCAAATAAAAACAGACTTATGATATTTCGTAAGTTACTACAAGTTACAACTACTATTACTAACCTGCCGACCACGTGACCCACAGGTGCGCTGGCGCGAACCTCAAAGACGAATATCTTCTCCGTAAAGCTCGGCGGCTGATGCAGTAGCGTTTTCTTCAGCGTAGAACCCAGGGGACGAACTGTCACCTCTACACGGGTCTGAGCCGACCATCCCCCGTCATCCACCGCCAACACGGTGATTCCGAGCCTCCTGATGACGTCATCACCCAGGGATCTCCTGTCGCGTGACGTCACGACGAGGGGGTTCCCTCGCAGCCACACGTGACCCGACTCCCGGTCAACGACAAAAGATGTACTCGGCACCTGACACAAATGTAACAAATTCAAAAAAATCAATAATAAAATGAAACCAAAATCAAATAGAAAAAAAAAATCTAAACAATATCGCTGTAGAATGCAACCGGCAGCTAAAGGGTGGTTTTGAGCTACCACTTATTTTACGCAAAACCTATATTATAGAAAGACGTGAAATAATTAATAATAATGACAACGATAACTATGACAAAAACAAAATATATTTTAAAATCTATCAAAAATATTTAACAAATGCCGTGTAAGGTCACCCGTCACGTCGTTTGGGGTATGTAATAGCCTAAACATCAGAAAAAAATTAGAAAGCTACAAAAAGTTTATTTTTTTATTTTCTGTAGGGCACCTGAGCTCGGTATTGGAGGCGGCCGAAGCGTCCAGAGTCGCGATCTGTAGCTCTCACTGTTGTGACGTAACTACCAGACACCTGGTAACATATCAGCATATGCAATGCCATTTCATGCCATAACAATGAAATCGAAGCTGTCTAGCGGATAGAAATAGAAAAACAAAGAATCGGAAAAAATAAATGTACGTCAAACATTAACATCAGGAGTCGGCTAAGTGGGTGTTAAACGAACTGAAACGCTCAAGACAGTTGTTTAATCGACACGCATTCCACGCTGGCCGACAGTTGGTCGTGTGGCCTACATGATCGTTCGTTTGGTCACGCGTGGGTTGTCGACACTACAGGGTGGGCCAAAAAACGTGCCACTTTACTTTTGTCCATATCTTTGCCAATTATTGACCGATTTTCAAAATTCTTTTACTGGCACACTCTGGAGACGATAATGTGATTATTACATATCCCACCACACCCTAAATGCGTCTCTACACTACCTTGTAAAATATCAATAAAATATGCGTACACATTGATAATAGAAAACAAACATTTTGGTAACATTTAAAGAAACACTTCAGATCAACACTGCAGTGAATGGTCTGTATGACACTAAACTGTGTGGGTATAAGTTAACACAGTCTAGTGTCATACGAATCATTCATCGCAATGCTGGTCCGAAGCGTTTTTTCATGTACCTAAATTTTTGTTATTATTGTTAGTTTTTGCTTACATTTATATTTCACAAAGTAGTGTAAAAACGCATTTACAGTACATTATTGCAAACTGTCTGCAAAGTGTGCCAGAGAAAAAAATTTGAAAATCGGTCAATAATTGGCGAAGATATGGACAAAAGAAGAGTGGCACGTTTTTATGGCCTACGGTGTATTTATCCCACTATACGCAGTACGAGTGCCAGCCTGAAATAAGCTAATAAAAACAATATTGTGATTATTGACGCTATGTAAAATATCTCCGAAAAGTACAAACAGAGCAGATATACAGACGAAAAACCAAAGTTGTCAAGCTACGTTGAAACGGGAATGAAAAAATGACAACTGACTACTGAAGCGGGTTTTTTTAAACAAAATCCATGACTTTTTCACTGTTAACGTCTAGAAATATGCCGCATATGCAAGTGATGTTACCTGAGCGCCGAAAAGCGTGCGTCGGTAGACGGGAACCGGAAATACCGGTCGATATTCATTCACGTCATTGACATTGACGATCACTACCGCAAATACCGCGGTTTCGCTTTCACTTTCAGTTGTACAACGAACGACGAGTCGGTATTTCCGGCTCAGCTCGCAGTCCACCTCCGCCCGCGTCGATATGTTTCCGGTCACGTGGTCGACCTCGAAGATTCTAGCGTCGTTTCCCGAGACTATGTCGTAATAACGCCGAGAGCCGGAAGAGCCAAAGATCGATGCTAAGTCCAGAGCTAAAACTGTGCCAATGGGAACGTTCTCCGATACCTACACAATATAAACAACAGTTATTAGATTAAAGGGTATGCACAGCTCTTCATAAGAAACCCGGCTCAGAGATGCGAAGTTTCATCTGCCATATGAAATCACACAGTATTACCTGCCACCTGACATAAACGAACGCAGGCCCGTCGAGAGGGTGGGGTGGGGAGTACGCTACTCCGGGCCCCGCAACGTTTAGAGGGCCCCGCCGTTAGCCAGAAATATAAAGTACGCCAGGATGTATCATTCTGAAAAGTTCAAAAATGTTATCCCCAGAGGGGCCCCGTGAAAATGTTTGGGGCCCTGCGAGAATGTTTCCCCGGGCCCCGCTATGGCCCTCGACGGGCCTGAACGAACGCGCCTTGCCTTAACCCAGCCAGACAAGCTAAATTTTTCTACCCTTGACTAGAGGGATGAAAGGCTTATTATTTGACCTGAATGGCTGATTATGCGGATATTAGTCAAGATGGTTCACCTGTCGGCAAACAGTCGCACATCCAGGTACTAGCCAAGCCGGGCGTAAGGTAACTACGTTGATTGTGCACAACGTGTTGACCACTAGACCACCAAGACATCCGTAAATATACACGCATAGACAAGAACAACAACACCACAATCGTCGTCAGCAGCATCAGCCAGCAGCACCATTATTTCTCACAGCAGTTACAGCGTGGATACAACGCACCACGTACAAACTGTTTTAAAGGACAGAAAGGCCAACGGCGCTTGCCCATGCATCTAAAATGCAAACACAAAAGTTAATCGAGTAAAACACTTTCGTAAGTAACCTAATTTGCTGCGAAAATAAAAAAGTAAGCGGAACGAAAACTAAGTTATAAGACGAACCTGGACTGTAATTTCCCGATGATCGAAACTTAAAGGCGACGACATCGACGAGGTGTCACGTGGGGCTGCCATTCTGAGACAGACGAGGAAGAGCGCCGATACGTTAGGCTGGTACTCGGCCAGTACGGCCAGTGAATAGGTCCCACTGGCTATAGTTAACAGGTCCTGGACGTTAATACGTATGATGCCAGACTCTGAAGTCACATTAAACAGTTTCCGATCGCTGGCGTACAGCAGACTGATGTTCCGCGGTTTGACACCGGATGAGATGACGTCAGAGTCTGCTTTCAGCCAATCAGAGACGTTGTAATCCACTTCCGGTGACACCGCGTGACTAACATATAATATTTACACTACATTATTAGTTGCATTAAATAACTAACACAAACTTGCTAGTTATTTGCCAGATAAATCGTTAAATGTACAACAGTTGGGCTATTATGTTATCAACTGACATTATTATGAAATTTAAATGATGCATTAGTCTAACCCAGTTAATCGTCATGTAATAATTCTATTACACGAAGATCTAACTGTGCTTCGCTCATTCATGTAAAAAAGTTTAAAATCACGCTAAAATTCTACAAATCGAAAGTGCACGTAAACAGCGGCACCGAGGGTTAAAAAGTAAGCGGGGCAGAAGAATTGCAATTTTCCGACAAAAAAAACTGTGAATTTCCGACAAAATTCCGACAAATAGTTGCAAATTTCCAACAGGTGCTCAAAATTTCAACTTTTCTATTACGTTTCCAAAAATAAGGGGTTTTAGCCCCAAATTTTGCATTTTAGGACAAAAATTTCTCGACAAGAAAAAGATTTTCAGATAATTTTCGACAACTCAAAATTTAGGGGAATTGCCTTCCTTATCCTCTGCCATGAAGCCACTGCGCGAAAATCAAGAATATTAAGCTGTATGACAAGTTCACGGAATCTTAGCATATGTGAGAATTTGTTGCACAGTTTGTGTGTTACACTGCACAACAAATCTACGACAAATCAAAATAGCGGAGTCTAAGCTTGTGACGCGACATACCAGCGCTGCGCGGGTATAACTCTTGGCTGCTGATGCTGCTGTCGCGTTACCATGGTAACGTAAACAATAGTTGTCGAGCTGAGGACCGTATCCCCATTATCATCATCATCATCAGCAGCAGCAGCGGCAGCAGCATCAATTGCTCTTACTGTCAGAAACATATCTTCATCCCCGTCATGCAGTTGCCTTCTTGTTGATATTAACCCTACACAGTCATCATCTCTGTCATTCATTAACTGTTTATAGGCATACATTACAATTTTCTGTATAGCACGAGTTTTAATCTGAAGTTTTTTTTCTTGGGATAGTATAGGCCACGATGCCAGACAAATTTCAGCATTTTTTTACTTTTGGTACATGTGCAATGCGACTGCCATTGGCGGGGAGACAGAAGTCACACTGTGCTGATCCAAGAAGTTTTTTCGTCCTCGTATATGGTAGAAGGAAGCAAACAATTTAAACTGCCATAAATTGGGTTAAACCCCCAGCTGTTTCCTAGCCCCACCAACACCCCGTCAGATTACGTTTTTGCGATAAGTTATATACGAATTAAACTACAATTCTGAACGGATCCAGCAGCCAAAAGTTCAACTGCCAGGTACTGTAGTTTGACGGCGAATAAAGCAACTGACCGGTGTGAGAATCAATAACGAAGGCGGAATGTTCATCAGCTGGTTCCAGACTGTATGTAATACAGGACGTGCATTCGACGTCAGTCGCTGACACACGCAGGACTGGAGTACCAGCTGAGACGTACTTGTACACAGCAGCCTAAACATCGCACACACAGAGCACAGCAGTTGCGTCGATTACATTCGAAGTGACAAAGGAAGTTATGTTTTAAGGTCCGTCGATTTGCACGTTAAATGACTTGAAACTTTATACGAATAATCAAATTTTGACAAAAATTTTGTGGACGGGTTGAGCATGGTGCAGAAAGAGAAAGATTAGATTTTTTGTGACAATCCGGAGTTTCTGTAAATACTCGATGATCACTTTACAAAATTATTTACCAGGCGTAAACTAACACATCCCTCCTTGTGTATAGCAAGTCACCAACGAATTTTGATGAAATATTTTTTGAGTTATCCAGATGAAAAACAAACACAGGGACGACCAGAAACATGCATGCACCAAAACACAATTTCCAACTTCCTTCCTCGACGCACGTAGCAACGAAATTCAGTTGACGAATTCAGTTAGCTTTGCAGAATACAGTATGACTCTACGAATGTAAAATTAGTTCTATGATTAAGGTTATTATAAACTATAATATGATATTACTAGCGTTACTCGTACAATAGCTCAGCTGGTCGACGATTAGCAAGTCAGTCTGACCTGATAGAAGTGTCGTTCAAACTGAGGCGCGTGATCGTTGACGTCATCAATATTGACCGTGACGTCAGCAGTTGCTGTGTACCGACCATCGAACACCTGCAGCAAAACTGAATAGCTTATAGCAATAATTATAACACAGGCCAAGGTAACTTGGCACTAAGCGAAATTGTCATGAACATGCAAATAAAAAAACGACTAATAAACAAGCACTGACCTGAACGGTAATCTGGTAACTGGCTTGTCGTTCAAAGTCCAGTCGGTTAGCAACGCTTAACAACCCGGTTTGTTTACTGATGACAAAAGCGTTGTCATGGTTACCGGAGACGATGCTGTAGCTAAGCGTCGGGTCTAGGTCAATGTCGTTGGCACTCAGCTGAAAAACTGCCGTGCCACGCGGAACATCTGAAAATTAAACACAATCATTTATGATAAACAATCAGCGATAGATTTTTTGAACACTGGGTGGCCGATCAACTGCAGTCACTGGACACGCCGAGATAAGCAGTTCTATCTCATTGTTCTCGTCTGTCTGTCTCTTCGTTTCATGGACCTTGCTGCTGAAATTTAAAAACAGAATAATAAATAAGTGAAAATACTGAATCATTTTATTACTTACATGTAAATCATAAACTAAAATGTCTAAAGTCAACGAATTGATTGAGTCGTGAACAATAGCAAGGTAGCCTACCTTCGCGTATGCTGACGACGGGGAATTCTGGGAAGCTCGGTGCGTTATCGTTTACATCGGTTACCATGACAACGACCTCAGTGGTGGCAGTGTAGCCTGTAGAGTCATCTACGGCTTGCACCACGACCTGCAATATAACAGCGTTTAAATGAGTGCCGAGTGATCGCGCATAAAGAAACAAAACATGCACGCTGAGATATGACCATCATTCTTATCGGACTATGCATACAGCGAAAATGTGATTTACAGGAGCATCGTAACAGGAAGCGGGAGCAATTATCTTCTCTCCCTCAATTTTAGCCTGTTGGAAGTGTCTTTCCAAAGTACGAAATTTTGACTAATATCCCCCATTTTAGAGGAATTTAGGGAAAAATTAAAATTTTAGCACTGCACTACTAATATGCTTTGTCAAAAATTTGCAGATGATGTCTGAGAATTGCAACGTTCTGCCGCCGCACCCAACTTATTAACCCACGACCCGCTGGTGTTTTAGTTATCAATTTTCACTAAATAAATGCCTAAATCGTCAGTAATAAACGTAAATGACGTATTTAATGAAAACACTATGTGCAAACTTATACGGGGTGGTCCAAAAAACGGCGCAAAGTTTATGACACCATAATTTTGCAACCGTACATCACAGAGTCATGCGGTTTTCAGCAAAATGTTCTGAAAGAAATTCTTTACATGACTAAAGTCAGTGTTTTAATATAGCAATTAAATATTCTTTGTTTTTGTCGCTGGCAAGTGAACTATTGAAAAACAGGATTACCTTCAATATATTTTGGTCCACAGAAACATGCCACTATTATTTTTTCAATAGCTCCGTGAAACATTGGCCGATTTTAATAATTTTTGGCAGGCGACATTAGGAAGAAACTTGACGCAAAGGTCTCTAGTTTTGGCCACCTCACTTTAACGTTGTCACTACACTACCGTGTGAAATGCAGAGGTCGCAGTTTGGCCATTGACAACAATGAATTCCTACCGAGTAGCGTATGTGTCGGCTCAGAAATTATTAACTGAATAGCGACAAACGCAATTGGCAATTATTATCACTTAAAAAGCACACGTGTCACATCACATCATTTTCATTTTAGCATGTGCTCAAAATGTCCTCCTGCAGCACAAACGCAAGCGGTAGACGTTGACACCATTTGCCAACAGCACATTCAGTAACTTCATGACTCAAGCGGCCCACTCGCTGTTGATGCATCATTTCAGTTTGTCGACTTACAGTTTTTAAATGAAAATGAAGCAACAGATTTTCAATGATTTTGTGGTCTCAGTAATTTTCTGCGCTGACACATGCACTACCCAGTATGAATTCAATGTGGCAAATGGTTAAAATACGTCTTCTGCATTTCACAAGGTAGTGTTGCGACAACCTTAAGACGAGATGGCCAAAACTATAGATGTCTGCGTCAAGTTTCTTTCTAATGTCGCGTGCCAAAAATTATTAATATCGGCCAATGTTTCACGGAGCTATTGAAAAAATAAAAGTGGCACGTTTTTATGGACCGCAGTGTCAAGGGTAATACTGTTTTTGCATAGTTCAATTGCCAGCAGCAATAACAAAGAATATTTAACTGCTGTATTCAAATACTGACCTTAGTCACGTAAAAAATTTCTTTCGGAACATTCTGCTGAAAACCACATAACTCTATGACGTACGGTTGCAAAATTATGGTGTCATTAACTTTGTGCTGTTTTTTGGACCACTCTGTAGCTTTAATGATGTTGTGATAGTCTTAGTAATTTTCTGAGCCAAGGCATGCGCGACCCAGTGTCAATTCATTGCTGTAAGTGCCCAAACTACGACTTCTGCATTTTACTGTACAAGTTACTGTAGCAACAGTAATCAGGTGAGATGGGCAAAACTAAAATCATTTACGTCAAGTTTCTTTACGATGTTGCATGCCGAAAATTATTACAAAAAACCAGCTGACCTTAGAATAATCGACTGTATTGGTTGCCAGTGAACTTCAAGGTTATCAAAAATCAATGATTTTTTATGTTAGGCCTATTTGAAAGCCAATATGCCACATCCTGTTAGTGATTAATAGCAACCTATGCCCTAGCTCGCACCGTTTAGCCACAATACGGCGTAACAGCTTTCAAGGTCATCTAAGGTCAATAATTTTCATCTTATCTGACAGGGCGTATGTCACTTCCTATTAGTGATTAATAGTAACCTAGGCCGTATGTCTCACCGTTTCTGAGATATGGCCAGTTTCACGTTGAAAACGCACATTTTTCCTACCCCCCTTCATTCAACCCTTAATTTGAAAACGTTTCCCTTGGAATAGATGGCTGAAATTTTGCGTGCCCGAGTTTAGGACCCATATAAATTCGTGTAAAGTTTTCCCCTGCGCCCTACCCGTTAGCCACAGTATCATCGCTACATACAGACAGACAGACAGACGAACGGACGGATGGACAGACGACAACCATGACAATGTATCGACTGTTACTCAAGTACGGTTGGCTAAAAATCGGCCAATGTTACTGTACATGGAATTATTCAGAAAATAAAAGTGGCACGTTTTTTGAGATACTGTGCTAAATATGTTATATTAGAATATGTTGCAGTATGTTCTGACGCGGTAGTTGTCGGCGACTTCGCGGTCGAGTCTGATGGTGGTACGTAGCAAGACAGCGTCGTGTGTGGTCGTGTCGACATAAAACGCTCCTCGCGCGTTGCCGCCCGACACACGGTACACGTACGACCCTTCAGACACTGGCGTTCCCTCGCCTGCAGGAGCACACAATCAAACAATTGATCAAACTAGACTGTCAAGCCTTGCGCAAGGCTAAATCTGTCCGCAGTAGTCGCCGTGGCGTGCTGCGATATTTATATCAATGACGTCAACGTCGGCCAATGGCTATCGGCTTAGCTCGTCCTGCCTAGCACTAGCTATTAGCAGCATGATCCTATCTCGCTATTGTAAAGTATCGGAAAATCCGGTCCTGTAAGCTTGACCTTTGACCTATGACCTTGATAATCAATAAGATGCTTGCGGTTGCTGAGATACATATCATTAACCTAAGTATAGCGATTTATGAGTTATCGTGATAACGGAAAGAAATAACAATCTAACTAAATGACGATGCTGAAAACAATACTGTCGTCGCTACGGCGGACAGTAACTACCAGCGTGATGTTGGCGCAGTACGGCTGGCAATCTGGCGACTACGGTGCCTCTTGGAGCACCCTCAGTTATCAGTGCGTCCTTGCGGCTTGCAGTGAATCGCGGTGGGTGGTCGTCTACGGTGGTCACGTGTATAAACACCGAGGCCAGGTCACTGGAACCGTCTGATGCCGCCGCTAGCACGACCAACCGACGAACCCGACTGCGCTCCACGGCCAAACAGTCAGACATCAGCCACAGAGCTCCTGCAACATAGCCAATGTAACACACCCGTTTATTTCATGGCTTACTTAGTCCTCCTTCAGTCTTCCGATTTCTCACTGTAGTGTCTGGGGTGTTATAAGTGCCAACAATCTCACTCCACTCGAGCGTGACGACTGACAGCGTCTTGCGTTTGTGCAGCACACATGCGTCCATGCAGGCAAAAATGCCGTCGAACACGACCATGAGATATGTACGTTTCAACTCGGTTTACGGTTAGGCCTACATTCGCACAATACACTGTAGACTGTGCTGAAACCTATACTTATTACGTCTATCCAAAAAGGGACGGCCAGGCTGAGTTGATTACCGGACTACCAACTGTCAAACTGGCGCTTGTCAGCTCCGAGTCCAGAAATCAGATACCAATGACAAAGTTCCCGCAGACCCAAACTCCACTTTTTGGCTACAGGCCTAATGGCCTTGTTGTGGACTTGTTGGACAGCAAGCTGTAGAACAAGATGTTATACGCTTTCGATTTTTCTTAGACTTGTCTAACAACCTTTTATCTGTTTGACTGGCAACGTAGTCTAGCGTTACTCCAGGTTACGACCGTTGCTCAAAAAAGTAAACATTAAAAGTTAGAATCACATAAATTAGAAAATGTATCCTCTCCCCATTACACAACCAGCAGTATAGAAGCAACGAGAAAAAATACTAGTACTAACAATAACGTACTAAAGACATAAAAATAAATAGGCTTAAATAAATAATCTATCAATCAAAAAGTGATTATAAGAAAAAAAGTGTATGAAAAAATGGATAAATAAGTGAGTAAATAAGAAAGTGACGTGAAATAAAGTAAATGACAAAAAACAAACAATTTAAATTAAGTAAACAAAATATGTGAACTAAAGTTTACCAGTGGACGAATTGACAGTAAAACAGTTATCATCGTTTCCGACGATAATGTTATAAAATATTCCTCGTCCAAGATGGTTGCCACCGGAAGTAGAGCGAGCCGACAAAGTAAGTAATCGAGTTCCAGGTGATATGGACTCGTTCACGGTCACGTGATACTCTCTGCTAGACAGCTGTATTCCTCCGCGCCTCTGTCTTACTGTGTCGTTTCCCAGAACTCGAATGTACAGCACCGCTAAAATCAAATATTAAATCGAAAGTTCTACCCATCTACAGCATAAAGTGTGATGACGATGATAATGGTAGAAACCATTCTCAGGTATGCATGCATAGCCCACATACATAGTGAAATATATACAGTATAAACATTGGCAGTCTATGCACTAAAAATTCGCACTTAAATAAAAACGAAAATGCAAACACCGAAACATTAATAAAATACTGACTACCGCGCACGAAAAAACAAAATAGAACACAAAACAGAACATATAAAACTAACTACTTCTAATAAATATAAAACAGTCAACATCCAGTAGGCCCAGCGGTTACTTTTGCCCTGGGAACGATTATGATATTTTTGATTTTTCTGCGCGTTCAGCTTTCGAGACAGAAGCCTGTGCGGGAGAGACAGACAGACGGACACACGGACAAGGTCCGTAATGCGGTCTATCAGTGCAGCGGCAAAATGACATAGGCCTACCGCCGACGTGTCGTCCGTCCCCGGTGACCCTGAGAACGTGTTCTGTGGTGGAGCTGGCATCAAGCCTGGACCAGACAGTGACGACACCGGTGCTTGCGTTGACGGCGAAGTAGCTCGGCTTGTCGACGGCGTAGCGCACACGACCGTTCAGTCCTTGGTCACAGTCCACCGCCTTCAACTGCAACACCTACATGCACAGCGCAACACAGCACGTCAGCGGCGTCGTGCGACGCAGCAGGAAGTTGCATCTTCAGACAGACACACTCCAAGTTTCCGACTGAATTTCGACAAACAGCTGCAAATTTCCGATAGAAGGTATTATGGGTGCTCAAAATTTCACTGTTGCCGCTAAATTTCTATAAGATAGGGTGTTAAACCGCAAATTTTGCACTTTGAACAAAAATTTTCCAACAAGAAAAATTTTTTCGACAATTTTCCAACAGCCCGAAATTTAGAAAGGAGGCAATTGCCCGCCTCTCTCCATTTACGACGCAACTGCAACACGTTGATAACTTGCCCTTGCATGCCTCCCAGTAAACGTAACAATTTTTTTCCTGCATTATTTTTATTAGGCGGGTCGCTGAACAAAACTACATATAAAACCCCTTTTCATCTTGAATATCTATGACATTTTCCCAATTTCATTTAATGTCAAGAAAGACAAACGGCATACAGGCTGAAAATAAAGTTAACAGAATGTACAGCTCACTGGCATGATCACGGTTGGTTGGTCTGTGTGTCCGTCTGTCACAGTTGTTCACCCTGATGAAGCCGTTCAACAGAATGTGATGCTATTTGATAGCGTTTCTTTACCTCGTGTCCGACGGGGCAGTCGACGGAGACGAACGCCCGGTAGAGAGGACGTTCAAAGACCGGCAGACAGTCATCAACATCGAGGACGTTGATGAGAACGTCGACTGTGCTAGACAGAAGTTGATGGACGGCCGAGTCACGAGCTGTAACTTTCAAACTATAGACTGATTGACGCTCGTAGTCCAGCGATCTGCAATTCATCCACAAAGACCTGAAACTGAAGTGTTTTGGGGTGACCTCACAAAAACCGCTGTAACTGTCGTTTGCTTTGGCAGATTTAACTGAAGTTTAGCATTCCGATTGCTAATTGCAAATGCATTGTTGACGTAGAATTTTGCCAGAATCAAATGTTGCTTTGTTGGAGTCACGCAAATGTACAGTAACAGACGGGTTTACCTGTGTAACGCCATATTAATAACTCTGCTAAGAAATACAATTTTAAACGAAATTTGGTGATCGTTTCAGCACTTTATTGAAAACTCACTGCAAAAAATTTTATTTAGATTCATTTAGATTTGACATTTCTATTGTATGATGGCTAGGCTAGGGGGTTACTTTCTTCCAGACACAGTGTAGTCATACCGCGCCAGCGTGATGACTCCAGTGACGTTGTCGATGACAAAATGACCTAGATCGGGCGATGACGTCATCTCCAGTAAGTAGGTCACCATGCCATTGAGGCCTAGGTCGAGATCAATGGCCTCTACTCGAAGCACCGTGCTTCCAATATGTGCATCTTCTGACACCGATGCGTTGTATTGGTCAACCTGCACAGAAATGCCGTGAGTAAACTTTCACAGTGTACAGTCGCATACATTTTATAATGACGTAATTAAATGCAAATTCCGTGTCAAATAACTCATTTGTGACAGACTCAAATTCTGTCCCATCACAAACTTGTGTGTACTGTAGTCATGACAGGGACCCAGGAATTTATTTTCACGAGATAAAAACCGATCCTGTATAAACAGCTTTTATTTGCCAAATATTGGTAATGTCCTCTCTCATTTTTAAAACCACATAAAGATCTAAGAAGCATCGTAAGCTCCCCAAGCGGGTCCAGACAAGGCCTAGCCAACAAACAGTCTGTGCTGAATTTTAAGCTAAAAAGCATTTTTGAATTTCCTGGTAATAGTTATTCTAGAGTTTTCTGTTAAAAGTTGCTAATTTTCGACGTCAGATGGACGCGACTTTCGTATAGTTTAATTTACTTCATAACAATGTCGGTTTACTGTTTACATATGTCGTATAACGCGCTGTTTCATGTCGTACTTTAGGCACTTCAACAAATTACATTGCTAAAGCTATAGAGTAATTAGATTGCATCGGCGGCTGCATTGTTTGCTTCAATAGTAAACCTATTCATGCATGCCGTGGAATATCCGGCTCCTACACTAGCAGGTTAACTTAAGAGAGCTGATTAAACCTAGAACTGACAAAATTTAATAATATATCAAAATAACGTTAAACCTGGAACCGAGGTTGGCAGTCGTTTTCGTCCAAGACGTGCACGGTGACGGTTATAAAGGAACTCAGTTGAGGTTGGCCAACATCGAGCGCGGCCACCGTGAGATGGTGAACGTCTTTCAGCTCGCGATCTAGTGGCTGGCTTACAGCAAGGTCTCCGGTCAGCGCATTGATGACGAAATTGTCGCTTGTGTTATCTAAGGCATACGGCGTATAATATATTGTGAGAAACGTTTATTTTTTGAAAATTAAGATTCAGTTTAGTTCCATTTAGTATAAGAGAAAAGTATCAATGACTTAGGCTCTAAACTTTAAATTCTCATTATATTGCATGAGTAGATACAATAATCCAAAATTTAGGCCTACTAATACATTACAGAAGAGTTCACAATTCAATTTTGCTCTTAAATCCCCCTCCCCAAATCCAGGATCTTCAATCACAGATTTTGTATTTTTGGAAAAAAGTTTTCTGCAAGAAGAACATTTTTCAACAAACTATAATTTAGGGGGGGCAGTTGTTCCCATATGTCATGAAACTAAAACTGTGTAGATCAATAACTGACCAATGAGCTTGTATGTAACCAGAGCGTTGTCACCGAGGTCATTGTCATAAGCTGTCAACGTCATTATGACGTCAGCAGGTGCATTCTCTCTGATGCTGACACTCAATTCTGATTGGCTGAATGTAGGCGAATTATCGTTCACGTCAGTGACGTAGATTATGACGTCAGCAAACCCGCGCAGTAATCCATCGCTTGCCGATACTGCACAGCAGCCAATACAATAAACAATATAACGAATAAATTAATTTATAAAATAAATAAATTAACCAACTGACCAAAAGATGTGGCTGCACATTTGGAAAAAAAATTTGTTTTAGCTTTTTATCTTAATATTGTCAAATTATTCTAACAAATGCAAAAATACCTCTCTTCTCTCTCTTCACTAACAGAAACAGAACTAAAATTTTACTTTTTGACCTGCTGTCCAAAAACTAACTTTACTAGATTTTAAATTGTGTTTTGGCCTGCCATAAAAAAGTAACAAACCTAGTAATAAATAACTAATAATAATAGGCATAAGTTGATTCTATTTATCATCAGTATGCGTGCGATGGCGTTAGAAATTTTCCAACATTTATAATTGCAAAATTAACATTTTTTTACTTATTAATATGGCACAAAAATATCACAACAAAAAACAGTGGCGTAGCTAGAAATTGCAATTGGGAGGGGCCTCGTCTCCCTTCCCCCCTTCCCTTGCCCCTTTGTCCCTTCTCTTTTTCTTCTCCTTTACTTTTCCCCTTCTTTACCCTGCTCTCCCCCTTTTCCCTCCCTTCCATTTTGTTAGAAGCAAAACCCCCTAAAATCTAGCTAGAGGGTCTGGAAAGCACCGTGAGCTCTGACCAGCGAGGTCTGGGGCGGAACCGCAGCCGAAATCGAATTTGGTGCATTTTAGCTTTAAAAGATGAGATTTGGTGACAACAGTTTTAATTATTTTCCAGTGAATGAACTAACCAAATAGGCAAATTTAGTACAGTTTAACGTACGCTAATGTTTTGTCCGGAGGATTGGGGGTTAGGCACACTGGGCCCCCTTGTTTACGCCACTGACGAAAACAACTGGTGCACTAAGGCAAATGCAATAATTATTTTTACTAATATAAACTGCATACCAGTTAAGAGGTAGCGATCACGTATTTCTCGGTCTAGTTCACCAGTGGTCAGCACCAATCCGGTCGTCGCGTTCGCAGTAAACAACTCGGCGTTACCGGCCACTATCTCGTACGTTATGTTTGCACAGCCGATATCTGCATTATACATAACATGCCGCACCTTCTTAATATATATTTTAGTCAAACATTTAATCAAACGAATTACAGATTAAAATCAGATATATCAAACATATGCCGATTGGCAGCACAAGAATGTGCGTGCCAAACAGCACGTTTACGTCCCGGCTTTCACTGGTACTCATTGCGCTCACCCACGGAGGGATGGCCAGGCTGAGTTGTGCTGGAATACAAGTAAGTAAGTAAGTTAGTTAGTTTATATAACGCACAATGCTGGCAAGAAGCCAGCTAAATCTGAGGTGCAACTTGCAACAAGTAGGTAGGGCACTGGCAAAAGTTGAACTATAGCAAAAGTTTTCATTTGGCGAACGTGATAGCATGATGCTATCAGAACGTTACTTGTAATCAAGGTACTACAGGTAGATAATCACCATGGCAACTGTCGGCGTCCGTAGCAACCAACTGGATAACGAAAGAGCCAACATCGCAGTCCTCTGACAGAAACACTCGATATTGTTCGGCGTGAGTGAACGCTGGCGCGTGGTCATTCACGTTGATGACGTCGATGGTCAGTTGTATCGTAGTGGACAGGTGGTCAGCGCATCCAGTGTTGTATTCATGAACGCCAATCGTCAGCTGATACTGTGAACACGTTTCGTAATCCAGTCGTTCGGCTAAAGTCACAATTCCTGTACATGCATGCTTAAATTGCATCCATTATCATTGTATTTCTACTAGTAATAGCGGTTGTTTTTGATGGAAAGACACATTAACACATAAATTCCGACCTACTAGCTAAATCATTCAGTCCAAGACGCCAAGCAATGAATTTTTCTCCATTTGTAAATTGTAATGTATTTCCAGACAACAAGTCGTACAACGCGCTGTACAACATGTTGACATGAAAAGATGTTGCACAGCTGATCGAACTACAACATTAAGCCTATTGTCTACAACTTCAAAGTTGACATGACTTGTCGAACAATATTTACAACAAAACGAAAAAGCGGAGTTCAGGTCTGCTATACATGTGCGATAAAATCTAAACCTAAAAATAGCATGCGAATTGCATCGTCAGCGCAACATCAACGACGTAAGTGATAACCAAAACTAAAAATGATAAAAAAAACAAGAGTTTATCACTAACCAGTAAATAGATCGACGACGAATTTGTCATAGTCATTGCTTGAAATCACGCTGTACAGTAGAGTGGAGTTGCGACATGATGACGTCACGGTTACGTCATCACCAGCGTCAATGATGCTCTCTATCTCCGCATTTTCCATCGCCGTCACTCTGCGCTGTATCATCCGGGCACTATGAGGTCCGCACGTGCTCTCGGCGTCCTTGGCAACCGTTAGTACGAGCGTCATCGACGCCACGTGACCACTCCTTACGTCGTCGCTGACTTCATACCGCACGTCACTGGCCGTTAAAGTCACGTGCATCCGGCGCGGGGCGCCTTCTAGCAGCCGTCTGGTGACCACGTGACCCGTGACGTTATCCAGCCTTAACCAGTAGGCCGCGCCTTCCTCTCTGAGTGCATAAAATAGGTCGGAGCCATCGGCGTCGTAGGCTAGAGGGGCGTAAATCTCAGCACCAAGGGGCGTGGCCTCACGGACCTCAATATAGATCAAGTCGACGTCAAACTGGGGTGGATTATCGTTCACATTTACCACAGAAACTTCGACATTTAGCACCCCGACGCATTTTCCCAAACCGTCGAAAATCCAGACCACCAAACGGTAACAGGAACAGGACTCAAAATCGACCGGACCCGCAATAATGAGCGCTCCGGTCTGGGAATCCACGCTAAATGTATCCAAAGCGTTTCCTGCCGCGAGCCAGAACGACGTCTCTCCGTTGTTGACGTCACTGCTGCTATTTATATCCTTGAAGTATTCGCTGGAGGAGAGGTAACCGACTATGCTACCAGGCAGGGTGTTTTCCTCGATGGTAAAGCTGATATTAAAGGAGTTCCGTTCACTAGGCCTAGAGCAAGATGACGGTTGGACAGCTGTATTGATGGTGAGGTGATGTACAGTCTGACGACGTGGTTGACCGCTGTCCGAGGCGATGATCGTCAGAATACACGAAGCACCACCGCTTGACGGGTAATCGGCGTGAGATAATCCGCTTGTCGTTGTGATGAGTCCCGTTGTAGCGTTGATCTCGAACCCACCACATCTCTCTGACAAACCTTTAACACGCAAAATGCAATAATCAATCGTTCGATCAATTAACCAGTTATTGTTTAATATAGACAAATACAAACATTGCAAGCTATTGTGCAGACAAAACAAAACTGGACAGAAAGCATTTTTAAAAGGTTATTTAAAACAAAAACAGGGTTTTCAAAACTCAAATTAAAAAATAATACATTACAAAAACAGAAGAGAAAAGATAACGCAATAGCTAAAAACCTGTATGCAGCCAGTAAAAGATTGTTCCATTGTTCCCTTCATCGGCGTCGGTAGCAGTAAGTGAAATGACCCCAGCAAATGCAAGTTGCGAGGGTGAAATAGGCCTATCCGCAGCAGTAGCAGTACCGTCCATCAGTAATAGGTCGACTGCTGTAGGCATTGGTTGGGTCGTCCAACGTGGCCTGTTGTCATTAGAGTCGGTCACGTGGACAGTGACGTCACACCTAGACGTACCTTCGCCCCGGGAACCTGCACGGTTGAAATACAAGGCTTCATTATTAACCGTGAGCGGTAACACATAATGACAAAAATAAAACAAAAATATGTATACAGTAAAAAAAAGAAAAAGTGAAAAAAAAAAGTAGTAATAAAGACAACAATGTAACTGCAGTTTGTTTCTGTCATTTTGTGCCATGTGAAAGGCAATTTACATAGGCTAAATAGTAGAATCAGTAACAAGAAGCACTAGCTCAAAGAGCACAAACCTGCGTCGACCATGGTGCCGCCACCTGCTGCCTTATTGGACCCCAATACACTGTGGTCTCAAAAAAAACCGGACTCCTATTACGTTTTGAAATAACTCCAACAAACTGTGCCTAATAATAATAATGATTAGCTGAGAAAATAGTCAAAAGGTACTCAATATCGTAGTGTGTTACGGGCTTACGATATTTCATAAAGCCGGTGAAAGATGTGGATGAACTGAAGCAGCGCTTGGTGGAGGTCCGGTCTGGCCTACGGCAGACCGTTGTCGATGACGCAATCGACGAATGGAGAAGACGTCTCCGGGCCTGTGTTCGAGTAAAGGGACAGCACTTTGAACATCTGCTGTAACTTCTGACTATGA